>ENA-UOYL01000007-UOYL01000007.1-marine-metagenome-genome-assembly--contig:-NODE-7-length-133004-cov-6.357820_pt1 | contig 133004 bp, 109 predicted proteins | sample MGYA00238173_ERZ767189 | MGnify/ENA primary metagenome ERZ767189 (study PRJEB28943, sample SAMN06267163) | marine metagenome | isolation source: Columbia River Estuary | place: USA:Columbia River... | reverse complement strand
ATACCTACTTCATCGCCTGGCTCATAAAACTTATCTACCTTATAAAAGAAAGTAGCCGATTCACTTAATACTACAAATCCATGCGCAAAGCCCGCAGGAACAAAAAATTGTTTATGATTCTCTGCAGTAAGCTCAATGGTAAAATGCTGGCCAAAGCTGGGAGAACCTTTTCTTAAATCAACTACTACATCTAATACCGCCCCTTCTAAAACCCTTACTAGCTTTGCTTGTGCAGCGGCACCTCTTTGCATATGTAAACCTCTTAAAACGCCCTTGCTTGATCTCGATTGATTGTCTTGTACAAAATCAATTTCTAAACCACTGGCAGCTTTAAAATCTCTTAGGTTAAATGTTTCAATAAAATAACCTCTCGCATCGCCATGCACAGTGTCGTGAATAATAAAACAATCTTTTAAGGGTGTCGCTTCTATTTTCATTCTTTGGATCTTATCTATTTGAATACATGGAGTTATAATAGGTCTGATAATTGCCACTCGTTACATTTTCTAACCAAGGGCCATTATTCAAATACCAGTCAATGGTAGCTGCCAAGCCTTGCTCAAAAGTAACAGAAGGGCTCCAACCTAATTCTTTATTTAATTTAGTAGCGTCAATGGCATATCTGCGATCATGGCCTGGTCTGTCTTTCACATAAGTAATTAAGGCTTCGCTTTCTCCCACTGCTCTTCCTAGTTTAATATCCATTTGAGCACACATTAATTTTACTAAATCAATATTGGTCCACTCATTAAAGCCCCCAATATTATAAGTGTCTCCATTTTTACCTTCATGAAATATTAAATCAATGGCACGGGCATGGTCAATTACATATAACCAATCACGGGTGTATAAACCATCGCCATAAACAGGCAATGCTTTTTTATTGATAATATTATGTATAAATAAAGGAATTAATTTTTCTGGAAAATGATTCGGCCCATAATTATTCGAGCAATTAGAAACTACATAAGGTAGATGATAAGTTTCACCATAAGCGCGCACAAAATGATCACTGGCCGCTTTACTTGCTGAATAAGGTGAGTTAGGATCGTAGGCAGTGGTTTCTTTAAACAACCCTTCCTTACCTAAGCTTCCATAGACTTCATCAGTGGAGACATGGTAAAAAACATGGTTACGATTTTTCTCCCAAGAACCATCATGCGCTTTTTCATAACTTAAATCGCCCTTCCAATATTCTTTAGCCGTATTTAATAAGTTCACGGTGCCAATCACATTGGTATACACAAAATCTAAAGGAGATACAATGGACCTATCTACATGCGATTCTGCGGCCAAATGAATGACATCTGTAATAGCATGTTTTTGAAAAATGTCTTTTAAACTATCTGCCTCTAAAATATTGGCTTTTATAAAATGATAATTCGCTGCCTTTTCTATATCCTTTAAATTCTCTAAATTACCTGCATAGGTAAGTGCATCTAAATTAAAGATTTGATACTGAGGGTATTTGGTCACCATTAAACGTACCACATGTGATCCAATGAAGCCCGCCCCGCCTGTAATTAATATATTTTTTCCCATCTGAATTTGTATCTTACAAAGATATTAAAACGGGGCTATTTATTAGTAAATTTTTTATACTATAATATTCTATGAGTCAGCAGCGATATTATTCCCTTGATGTATTTAGAGGAGCCACTGTGGCGCTTATGATTCTAGTGAATAATCCGGGTTCTTGGGCCCATATTTATAGCCCTTTAGGACATGCAAGCTGGCATGGATGCACCCCCACCGATTTAGTATTCCCCTTCTTTTTATTTGCAGTGGGTAATGCGATGTCCTTTGTGATGCCCAAATTACAAAATGCAGGTGCTGCTGAATTTTGGACAAAAATAATAAAGCGTACACTTTTAATTTTTGGTATAGGACTGTTTTTAAATTGGAGCCCTTTTGTAAAATTCTCAGGTACTGAATTAGTTTTTAAGCCTTGGGAAATGGTGCGCATTTTAGGCGTCTTACAAAGAATTGCACTTTGTTATTTTTTCGCCTCTATTATTATTTATTATGGAAAATCTCGCATAGCACTGTTTATAGGCATGATGATACTAGTCATTTATTGGGTATTAACTTATGCATTAGGTGCTGCGGGACATCCCTTTAGTTTATCGGGCTATTTTGGCAATAGCATTGACCAAACTATTTTAGGTGTATCACATATTTATAAAGGAGAAGGCGTTCCCTTTGATCCAGAAGGATTAACAAGTACCTTCCCGGCTATTGTACAAGTGATACTTGGTTTTTTAGTAGGTGAATACATTCAGTTAAAAGGAAAAAATTATGAGATGTTGGCGCAAATCCTTTTAACAGGAGTGGTACTTATATTTGTAGGCTATATTTGGGATTTTAGTTTTCCTATTAATAAAAAAATATGGACCAGTAGTTATGTATTATATACTTCTGGACTTGCCATGGTGAGCTTAGGCATGCTTATCTATTTATTAGAATTTCAAAATGCGAAAGGAAAATGGAGTCATTTTTTCGATCTATTTGGAAAGAATCCCTTATTTGTATTTGTACTCAGCGGATTTTTACCGCGTGTTTTAGCCTTACTAAGATGGGTGGACCATAGAGACGAAAAAGGAGAACCCGTCTACACTTCAGCCCTGCCTTGGTTTTACGAAAATGTATGTAAGAATATAAATACTGATTTACGCGTAGGCTCTTTTGTATATGCCTTAAGTTTTATTGCTTTTTTTGGAGTACTTGCTTATTTCTTAGATAAAAAGAAAATATACATTAAAGTATAAAGTAGAACAATAAACGCGCGCTACTTATTCGAAAAGACTTTCTGCTTTTTCAATATTTTCAGGCTTACCTACATCTAATAAAATACTGTCGCTATGATCGTAATAACCAATTGTACCTTTGGCTGCCGTTTGTAAATAAGCATCTATCAAAGAAAACTTACCCGTCATTTCTAAACTTGAATAAAAAGATGCATGTAGTATTTGAATGCCGCTAAATGCTTTAGCAATAGAATGAATGCCCACAGGCTGTTCAGTGTTATTTACACCTGCCCACTTTTCCTCACGTGTTGTATTATTTCTCCAGCCTATTAAATTACCTTCTGTTGTAAATAATAAATTTCTGCTTGAGACTCTGTTCGTTACTGCTAAAGTAGCAATATAATTTTCAGCACCCTCGGATAAAACTTTATCTGCTGCTATTAATTTATCAATATCTAAATTGGTTAAAATATCGGCGTTCATCACCAACCAATTTTCTTCTTGCTCAAAAAAAGATTTTGCAAAAACTACACCCCCTCCAGTTTCTAAAACTTCACTGCTTTCGTCAGAAATAGTTACGGTACTTCCCCAGCCTTTATTTGTTTCAACCGCCTCCATAATTTGATCTGCAAAATGATGCACATTCACCACTACTTCGTTAATGCCAAATGCTTGCAAGTATTCTACATTCCTTTGCAGCAAAGACTTTCCATTCACCATGGCCAAGGCCTTGGGATGAAAATCGGTAAAGGGCTTTAGCCTTGTACCTAAACCTGCTGCTAAAATCATGGCTCTCATAGAATCAATTATTTAACCCAATTTTCTTTATTGGTATGTGCTAGCAATACTTTGATCTTGTATTTATTTCTAAGATGCCTTGCCGTTTGTTCTGCGGCAAATACACTTCGATGTTGCCCCCCTGTACATCCAAAATTTATATGTAGTGAAGTGAATCCTCTTTTTAAATAATCTTCTACAGTAATGTCTATTAAATCCCAAACGCTATTTAAAAAACTATTCATTTTAGTTCTTTGTTCTAGAAAATCTTGAACGGGTTTGTCTAAGCCCGATTGTTTTTTATATTCTTCTACCCTTCCTGGATTTAATATACCTCGCATATCAAATACAAAGCCACCGCCATTCTCAGAACTATCCGAAGGAATTCCTTTTTTATAACTAAAGCTATTAATAGTAATTTCTAAAGGTGTATTTGCACCAGCAGTAGGTGGCGTAAAACGTTCTATGACTTCATCACTTACCATCCACTTCAAGATAGAAGCAAAAACAGGTGTGTCTTTGTCTAAAGCATAAGTTTGTAAAAAACTTTTTAAATTTTCTAAGCCCAAAGGAATGCTAGTTAAAAAATGCGCCTTTCTCTCAAACAAACCTCTAAAGCCATAGGCGCCTAAAACTTGTAATAATCTTAATAGTACAAAACCATTGTACTGCTTTTTAAATGTTGCAGCCTCTAAAGGACTTGGCAATAATTTTTGTAATTCAGTAATATAATGATCTAATAATTTTTCTTTCCATTCATTGGATAGCCCTGCCTTGGCCTGCCATAACAAGGAAGCCACATCATAAGGTAGTCCACCTTGCATACCACCTTGGAAGTCGATAAAATACACTTCCCCATTTTGTACCATAATATTTCTGCTCTGAAAATCGCGGAACATAAAATTATCAAAATGACTTACCGCTAGTTGATCGCTTAATATTTCAAACTCATCAATTAATGCCTGCTTATCATAAGGATATTGCAAAGTATCTAAGAAATAATATTTATAATATAATAAGTCGGTTAAAATAGAATGCTTACCAAAATACTTAGAGGTTAAACATTTAGAATAATCTAAACCCTTAGCTCCTTCAATTTGTAATTTTGCTAAGGCGGTTAAACTTTTTTGAAATAATAAAAATACGAATTCTGTTTTTCCTTCTTTTTCTAAAACATCCAATAAAGAAACTGCTCCAACGTCTTCTTGTAAATAAGTATTGCAAGATTCATTCACTGCTAAAATTTTAGGAACGGGCATTCCCTTTTCATAAAAATAATTAGCGAAGTAAATAAAGGTTTGATTTTCCTTAATATTTAAATTATAAGTTGCAATCCATGATTGCTTCCCTTGACTAATTCTAAAATAGATACGATCGCCCCCGCTTTGAGGTATTTTCTGAATTCGATCCCAAGCATGGGGATGAATTGTATTAAATAGATTTTCAATATGTTTTAAAATAGCCTCCATGGGGTAAAAAATTGATGCATTATGCCTATTAAAAGTAATTAATTATAGCGTATAAATCACAAAACCTGAAAAACTTGTACACCGGGTTAAATAAAAAGCTAGAAGTTTATTTAATAAAATATACTATTTTATTGCTGCAAGAAATTGGCTAATAGGCTATGGAAATGATGTGTGCCTTGCTCGCGCAAAGTGGCATATCTTCCATAATGGTAAAAACGCGAACGAATGCCTTCTTGTACATGCTGTACAATTTCTTCATCCTCTTTTTCTACAGTATCTAAGCCGCTTCCAGCACCTTGGCCTAGCTTGCTTGCATCAAATACGAAACTTAAAAAACTTACCTTAGTATTGCCCGCATCAATGGGCGTAATGATATTCACCGACAAGCCCCAAGGATAAAAATTAAACATCATATTAGGAAACACCCAGAAATAATAAGCAGCTATTTTTTTACCTGCATCGGTATGCGCTGTAGGAATATCAAAACAATGCTCGTTGTTTTTCGCAATGCCTAATTGCAAACTTGCATAAGTAAATAGTTCAGTGGAATAATCTTTGAAATCTAAAAAAGCATTAAGTCCTGGATGTACAAAAGGAATATGAAAACCTTCTAAATAATTTTCACAGTACAATGCCCAATTAGATTTAATATAATAATCATTCGATCTAGATGCATCAAAAACTAATTTATCAATAGGTAGCCAGCCCACTCGCTTTTGCATTGCTTGAAAAAAAAGTTCCGGACCAATTCCTTTGGCTAATTGTGTAAATAATAAAGGGCCCCACTTAAATAAAGGCAAGCTATGTAAATGATTATTTTCTGGAATAAAATTTTCAACAGCCGTAAACTCTGGCATGGAAATAAATTTCCCATCTAAATGAAAAGCCCTTCCATGGTATTTACAACGCAAATGCTTTTGCGCTGAACAAGGTTCATAGACCATTAAATTTCCTCTGTGAGTACAAACATTGGATAAACAATGAACTTGATTATTTGTATCTCTGGTAAGTACCAAGGGTTCATTCATAAAATTTTCCAATAATTTAAATGGATATGCGTCGCCTACATTCGGAATCATTCCTGTATGTCCAATATACTGCCAGCTAGGGGCAAATATTTTTTCTTTAGAAGCTTCTAGTATTTGAGGCTCTAAATAAAAAGAAGTGTCAATAGTTTTAGCCCTTCCAATAATAGGATCGATATAAAATTTATGCATACTGCCTCTGTTTCGAGTCCAATATACGCCAACCCCCTTGATAAAGTCCTGATATTAAACCGCCTACAATAAATAAACCTGCCAAAACAGGGTATAAATAGCAGAAAAAAAGGGTATAAATAAATGTATTAAATACTAAATTATTTAGTTAATATTGCTAATAAATTTAGTTTTATGTCATTTATAGATAGAGACCCAGGTGAAGGAATTGCCACACAGCAAATTAATAAGAACTACCAATCGGGTCAAATTATACAGGCCAATGCTACCGGTTTTGGCGCTGCCTCCGATGATTTTATGGAAAGGGGCATTGACCTCAACGAGCAACTCATTCGCAATAAGCCCGCTACTTTTTTCTTTCGCGTGAACAGCGATGCCATGTTAGGTGCCGGCATTCATATCGGCGATATTTTAATTGTAGACAGAAGCTTGCCCGCTAGCTCGGGCAAAGTAGTCGTAGCTGTTTTGAATGGTGAATTTTTAGTACGCCGATTACAAATACAAGAAAATAGTATTAGCCTGGTTCCTGAAAATAAAAGATATGGTATTATTCAAGTAGCCCAACTAGAACAGTATAGTACTTGGGGCATTGTGAGTTTTGTTATACATAGTTTGTAAAATGGTTCATCTTGAAAATAATTTTTTGTGCAAGCCATTGTAGATTGTAATAGTTTTTATTGTTCTTGTGAAAGGCTTTTTCAACCACAACTCAGGCAAGCCCCTATTGTGGTATTAAGTAATAACGATGGTTGTATTGTATCGCGTTCCGACGAAGCCAAACAATTAGGTATCGCCATGGCCGTTCCTTATTTCCAAGCAAAAGAGCTCATTGAAAAAAATAAAGTACATGCCTTTTCTTCTAACTATCATTTATACGGAGACCTTAGTTGGCGCGTGATGGAAACCATGCGACAGCTAATGCCACCGGGCTGTGTAGAAGTATATTCAGTAGACGAAGCCTTCTTAGATTTAGCACATATTCAACCCGATGCCTTAGAAGCCTTTTGCATCAACATTAAAAACACCATTGAAAATTGGACAGGCATTTCTGTGTCTATTGGCGTAGGGCCTAATAAAGTATTAAGTAAAGTAGCCAACCGACTGGCTAAAAAAAATAAAATAAAAACAGGCTGTATTGTTATTTTAAATACCACTCAAAAAATACAAAAAGCTTTACAAGAAACACCCGTGGAAGATATTTGGGGGATTGGTTTTAGCTATAGTGAAAAATTAAAAATATATGGTGTGCATACAGCCTTTGCACTTAGTATCAAAGACCTTAGTTGGGGCAAACGTTTTTTAGGGGGCATTACAGGTATTAAATTAATAAGAGAATTAAAAGGCCATAAAACACATGGCATGCAAGCACCTCGTAGCGAAAAAAAAATGATTGCTACTACCCGTATGTTTGGAAGAGAAGTAAGTGATTGGCAAGAAATAGAAGAAGCACTTGCTACCTATGCCGCCCGTGCCACTGAAAAATTAAGAAGACAACATAGTGCGGCCTGCGGTGTAAGCGTTTTTTTACTCAAAAAAGCGCCTGTACATTTAGACAGCGCATACTACCATAGGGGCAGACAAGTAAGTGGCTTCACCCTGCTTGACAACCCCAGCCAAATTAGCCCCGATATTATTAAAGCCGTGGTGGCCCTAGGTAAAAGCTTATTCGAAGAGGGTGAAATTTATAAAAAAGCAGGGGTGATATTAAGCGACTTTGTCCCCGATAATAGCCTTCAAACCAACTTATTTGTGGCCCCTAGCGACACAAGGCGTAAAAAACTAATGAATGTTATAGACAATATGAATGCCGCCTACCGCAACGATATATTAAAATTCGGCACTACTGGCACTCAAAAAAACTGGAAAATGCGCAGTGAAAGGCGCAGTAAACGCTATACCACCCGCTGGGAGGAGCTATGCCTAGTACGGTAAAGGCTGGTGGAAAACCCATTCCATAAAAATTCGTAGAAATGATTTCGCTTATGTATTTTTGCCCAATTTAATACCTATGAGCAAGACGCTACATTCTAACGAATCGATCTCCACGAAAAAGAAGAAAATTATTGTTTTAGGCAGTGGGCCCAATAGAATTGGACAAGGTATTGAATTTGATTATTGTTGTGTACATGGATTACTAGCCGTTAAAGAATCAGGATATGAAGCCATCATGGTAAACTGTAACCCAGAAACAGTTTCTACCGATTTTGATATGGCAGATAAATTATATTTCGAACCCGTTTTTTGGGAACATCTTTGGGAAATTATTGAACTAGAAAAACCTGAAGGTGTTATTGTACAATTAGGAGGTCAGACAGCTTTGAAATTAGCAAAGCGCTTAAGCGAAAGAGGCATTAAAATAATTGGTACTTCTTTTGATAGCTTAGATATTGCAGAAGACAGAGGCCGTTTCAGCGATTTACTAAAAGAATTAAATATTCCTTATCCCGATTATGGAACAGCCTACACTGCAGAAGATGCCATAGAAGTAGCCAATAAAGTAGGTTACCCCGTACTAGTAAGACCTAGTTATGTTATTGGTGGACAAAGAATGCGTATTGTAATTAATGATGCAGAAGTAGAAACTGCAGTAGTGAGCATCTTAAAACATATTCCTAATAACAAAATATTAATCGATCATTTCTTAGATCGTTGTCAAGAAGCAGAAGTAGATGCCATTTTTGATGGTGAAACTTTTCATGTCATGGGTGTGATGGAACATATTGAACCAGCAGGTATACATAGTGGAGATAGCAATGCAGTTTTACCTGCCTTCAATTTAACACCACTGATTGTGGCTACCATGGAATTTTATAGTGAAAAAATTGCACGCGCTTTAAATATTAAAGGGCTTATCAATATTCAATTTGCTATAAAGGACGATAAAGTATATGTGATAGAAGCGAATCCAAGAGCTTCAAGAACCACTCCTTTTATTGCCAAAGCTTATCAGATACCTTATTTAAACATTGCTACCAAGGTAATGTTAGGTGCCAATAAATTAACTGAATTTACGATGGAGAAAAAACTAGACGGATTCGCCATCAAAGAGCCCGTATTTAGTTTTGATAAATTTCCAGGCGTGAATAAAGAATTGGGACCTGAGATGAAAAGTACCGGCGAAGCCATCAGGTTCATCAAAGACTTACGCGACCCTTACTTTAGAAATTTATACAAAGAGCGTTCAATGAACTTAAGCCGATAAGTTTTACTCAACTGACCTTTAGAAGTAAAACTTATAGAAAAAATACCTAATCATCTTCTCACTGCTCGCAAGCTCGAAAGTTCGGCGATGATTAGTATTATTTTCTACATGTTTTATTTACAACCAATAATATAGCAGCATAAAAAAGCCCTTAGCAAAAACTAAGGGCTTTTTTATTAGTTATCAAGCGATATAAATTCGATGAGTAGTAAGGTTTTTTAAGGGTTTGAAAGAAATATAATTTTGAGTGAGCCTTTTTTGGCGAATCGAAAAATTAATATTTTTTCTACCCTTAAAATTATTTATCCCTTAAAATTAAATACTATGGATTCACACCGTATTGGTCTATTAAGTAAACCACTGCCGCCATATTCACAGCACCTAAAAGTAATTCACGCTTATTTACATTTTCAAATACATCTGTTTTAGCATGGTGTAAATCAAAATATCTTTGACTGTCTGGAACTAGTCCAGATAAAACCACATTGCTATCAACTGTTTTTAAAGGGCCAATATCTGCGCCACCGCCACCAGCAGTTATTTCAGTTCCATAAGGTTTTAATAAACTAGACCAAGTTTGAAATTTTTTGAATTGCGCTGGACTGCAACTAATACCAATTGATCTTGGCGTGAATCCACCTGCATCACTCTCTAAAGCAAAAATATGTTTTTCATTATTCTGTTTTGCTAGTTCAGCATATTTATTACCACCGCGCATTCCATTTTCTTCATTCGCAAATAATACAAAACGAATAGTACGCTTTGGAACATAATTACTTGCTTTCATCGCACGTAATATTTCCATTGTTTGAACAATACCAGCGCCATCATCATGTGCACCTTCGTTTACATCCCAACTATCTAAGTGGCCGCCAATAGTAATAATCTCCTCTGGAAATTGTGAGCCTTTTAATTCTGCCACTACATTATTCTCATCTGCATCTGGCAAGAAGAAACCATAGGTTTGCATTTGCACACGCATCTTTGAAGTTTTAGCTGCTTCCCAAAGCGCTTTTGCATCATTAGGTCCTAAAGCCACTGCAGGAATTTTTGGAAAAGACTCATCGTAACGCATTCCCCCTGTATGCGGTTCATTATCGGGCGCTGTACTTAATGAATGAATCATCACACCCACTGCGCCATATTTTGCAGCGCGGCTCGCACCAGAACTACGATAAATGCCTGACTCTCCGTAAGCTGTAAAAGTTTGAATTCTTGTTGGATTAAAAACACTATGGTAATAAACTATCTTTCCTTTTACTTCATCTTTTCTTTTTTCTAGCTCATCAAAATTGGCCACTGCTAATAACTCCGCTTCTACTAGTCCATTACTGCTTAAAGAATTTCCTAAAGCCAGTGCAGCCAAGGGTGCATTTTGAGCCTTTCCATTCACATTGACTACAGCTGCAAAATCATTGCCGCCTCTTTGCCAATTAGGTGTTTTACAAGGCTGCATAAAAACTTGATCTGGATGCAAGGCCTCTAAATTTCTTTTACCCCAAATAGCAGCGTTCTGTTGCTGAGGGGAGCCTGCTAAACGACCGCCAATATTTTTGGTAAGCTCTCTAAGTAGGTCATAGGCCTTGCCGTTGGTCATGATTTCATCGGCTAGTTTTTTAATACTAACACTGTCTTGGTTAGTTTGTGCTGAAGCCATAATAGGCAAGCATAATAATAAGGTGACAAGGGTACGCATGATGTTAAATTTTTCGTTCATATAATTCTTAAATATAATTAAACTTTATTGAATAATTAGTTGTTATTTGCATAATCAATAGTACTAAAATGAAGATTGGAATTGTTTGCTATCCTACCTTTGGTGGAAGTGGTGTTTTGGCTACCGAATTAGGTAAAGCCTTGGCTGAGAAAGGTCATGAAATTCATTTTATTACCTACCAACAACCCGTAAGACTAAATGGTTTTCACGCCAATATATTTTACCATGAAGTAAGGGTACCTACTTATCCCTTGTTTGACTTCCCTCCTTATGAATTGGCACTAGCCAGTACCATGGTGGATGTAATTTTAAACCATGATTTAGATTTAATACATGCACATTATGCTATTCCACATGCATCGGCTGCTTACACGGCCAAGCAAATTGTGAAACAAAAAACAGGCAGGTCGGTTCCTGTCATTACTACTTTACACGGAACAGATATTACTTTAGTAGGTCGCGATAAAACTTACGAGCCAGTAGTTACTTTTTCAATTAATGAAAGCGATAGTATCACCGCTGTATCAGAAAATTTAAAAGAAGAAACATATAAGCATTTTGATATTAAAAAAGAGATTGAAGTCATTCATAATTTTGTAGACGTACATAGGTACAATAAAAAACCTGTGTCCGCTTTTAGACAAGTGATTGCGCCTAACAATGAAAGAATCATTATTCACGCTTCTAACTTTAGAAAAATTAAGCGTATCGATAATGTAATGGATATATTTAAAAATATTCATGCAGCACTACCTTCCAAATTATTAATGGTGGGTGATGGACCTGAACGTCCACTAGCCGAAGACCTTACTAGACAATACGGATTAGAGGCCGATGTTCGTTTTTTAGGAAAGCAAGAACAAATGGAAGAAATTTTAGCGGTGAGCGATGTATTTTTATTGCCTTCCGAATATGAAAGTTTTGGACTAGCCGCGCTGGAAGCCATGGCCGCAAGTACGGTGGTCATTAGCTCTGATGCAGGTGGATTAAATGAAATTAATATTAACGGGGTAACTGGTTATACTTCCCCTGTGGGTGATGTAGAGGGTATGAGTAAAAATGCCATTGAATTATTAAAAGATGAAACAAAATTAAAAACCTTCAAGCAGAATGCTTTGAAAGAAGCAAAACTTTTTGATATTCATCATATCATTCCTAAGTACGAGGCTTTATATAGAAAATATTGCAGAACAGGAGACTGTTAATACTAAGCTAGCAATTTATTTTAATTTACAACGACTATACAATAATTATAAATTTATTGAAGCGCTTGATCAATACTTAATTGAATATTCTTAATGGCTGCTGAAAGTTCCAAGTCAGTAATACATAAGGGAGGTGCAATTCTAATTTTATCTTCTGCAAATAAAAACCAATCGGTAATGATTCCATTTGCTACACAAGTAGCTGCTATTTTTTTAGCAAGCACATCTGATTCAAATTGTAATGACATCCATAAACCTTTATGCGTTCTATTTATAATGGCAGGGTGATTCATTTCTTTTAATAAAATATTTTCTTTCGCCTCAACCTCCTTTATCCATCCTGAATTTTGTAAAACTTTTAAAGCCGCATGTCCCGCTGCACATGAAACCGGATTACCCCCAAAGGTAGTGATATGACCAAGCACAGGACTTTCAGTAAGAAGCGCCATCATTTTTGGATGGCTAATAAAGGCGCCTAGTGGAAGCCCTCCGCCTAAGGCCTTTCCTACTAATAATATATCGGGCACTATACCTAAATTTTCAAAAGCAAACATAGATCCCGTTCTGCCAAAGCCCGATTGTATCTCATCAAAAATAAATAATACGCAATGTTGCTTACATTTTTCAGCAATGGCTGCTAACCAGTCTTTACTTGCGGGTGTAATCCCCGATTCTGCTTGAACTGGCTCTACTATTACACAAGCTACTGTGGAATCAATTTGTTCAAGGTCTTCCATATGATTATACCTTAATTGTAATGTATCTGGAAGAAGTGGTCTAAATGCATTTTTAAAATATTCATCGCCCATTACACTTAATGCACCTTGTGTACTTCCATGATAACCTCCTATAAAAGAAATAATTTTTGTGCGCTTCGTTACACGCTTCGCTAATTTCATGGCACCTTCTGTTGCTTCCGCCCCGCTACTGGTAAAATAAACCGATTGTAAATTTTCTGGGAGTAAACTTATTAAGGCCTTTGCATACTGCACTTGTGGTGCTTGTATAAATTCTCCATACACAATTACATGCATGTATTTTTCAACCTGCTGTTGAATAGCTTGAATCACATCGGGATGACTATGTCCAATATTGCAAACACTAAATCCTGCAATCATATCTACAAACTTTTTCCCATGCACATCCTTTATATAAATGCCTTCGGCAGAGGCCACTTCGATACCAATAGGTTTATCTGAGGTTTGCGCTAAATGTTGAAAAAAGAGTTGTCTATTATTCATACTGGACATAATAACTATTAAATTGCAGTACAAAAGTCGCATTTTTATGGCAACCATACTAACTGTACAAGGGAAAGATCCTCAATTTGGTGAAAATTGTTTTATTGCACCCAATGCCACCATCGCAGGGGATGTCACTATGGGAAGCGATTGCTCCATTTGGTTCAATGCTGTTCTTAGAGGCGATGTACATTATATTAAAATGGGCAATAAAGTAAATGTGCAGGATGGCGCTGTGGTGCATTGTACCTATTTAAAACACCCCACTACTATTGGCAATAATGTTTCTATTGGACATAATGCACTGGTGCATGGTTGCACTATTCACGATAATGTATTAATAGGCATGGGTAGTATTGTGATGGATGGATGCGTGGTACATTCTAATTCCATTATTGCGGCGGGAGCCGTGGTTTTAGAAGGCACCATTGTAGAAGAAGGAAGTATTTATGCAGGTGTACCTGCCAAAAAAGTAAAAATGGTATCTGAAGCCATGATTACAGGTGAGATAAATAGAATTGCCGACAACTATGTAAAATATTCAAGTTGGTTTGAAGCTTACAACGACGCAAAAAAATAAAGACTAAAATAATTTCTAAGACTAGTATTAAAATTAATACTGAAATTAATACATCGGCCCTTGTATTCCATGCCATAAATCGACATAACTATAAAAGCGGGCTTCAGTAATAATTCCTTTTTCCACTGCTGCTTTCACTGCACAACCTGGTTCGTTAATATGTTGGCAGTTATTAAATTGGCAACCATTCATCTTGGCGCGCATTTCAGGAAAGTATTGAGCCAATTCTTCTTTTTCTAAATTCACTAAACCTAATTCTCTCATGCCCGGTGTGTCAATCACAGCGCCCCCTTCAGGCAAGTCATACATTTGTGCAAAAGTAGTAGTGTGCAAACCTTTTCCACTCCAATCACTTACTTCTTGCGTACTTAAATCTAAATGCGGAAATAAATAATTTATAAGGGAAGACTTTCCTACCCCACTATGTCCACTAATAAGTGTGGTTTTATTTTCTAATAATTTTTGAACTTTATCCAAACCTTCTTTTTTCTCCACGCTTATTAAAAATACTTGATAGCCAATAGCTTCATACATTCTTTTCATTTCATCATAAGTATGCATTTCTTTTTCACCATAGATATCCGATTTATTAAAAACAATAATAGCGGGTATATGAAAAGCTTCACAAGAAATTAAAAAGCGGTCAATAAAACCTTGAGAGGTTTTAGGCGATTTTAAAGTGCCCAGTAAAATAGACTGATCCAAGTTGGAGGCAATTATATGTTGTTGTCTTTTATTATGAGGCGACTGCCTTGCAACATAATTATTGCGATCAAGAATTTCAGAGATCATCACCGTTCCACGCTCCTCATCTTCCATATCATATTCTACCCAATCACCCACGGCAATAGGGTTGGTTGAGGTAATATTGTCTAACTTAATCACCCCCTTAATACGGGCCTGATAAAACAGTCCCGCTTCGGATTTGACCGAATACCAACTACCTGTAGACTTATAAATACGTGCTTTCATGCTCTGCGAAGATAAAAGTATTTGTTAAGAACTACACTACCCAAAAAGCAGCACAAATTCAATATCTTTGCGCCATGAGTCAATTTGCACATGATAAAGTGGTTCCTTACAGCCAAAGCAATGCCGAAAAGAAAGAACAGGTAGCTAGTATGTTTGATTCTATTGCAAAGCGATACGATTTTTTGAACCGCTTTTTAAGTTTAGGCATTGACCAAGGATGGCGTAAAAAAGCCATCGCGCATTTGAAAGATAAAAAAATTAAGCACTTATTAGATATTGCAACGGGCACGGCCGATATGGCCCTAATGGCTTACAGACAAATTCATCCAGAAAAAATTACAGGTATTGATATTTCAGAAGGCATGATGCAATATGGAAGAGTGAAAATTCAAGACAAAGGCTTGGGTGATAAAATTCAATTAAGCCTGGGTGATAGCACGGCCATTCCTTTTGAAGCTTCCACATTTGATGGAGCGATGGTAGCTTTTGGGGTGCGTAATTTCGCCAATTTAGAAAAAGGCTTACAAGAAATTCATCGTGTATTAACGCCAGGCAGCAAACTCGTTATTTTAGAATTTTCACAACCTAGTAGTTTTTGGTTCAAACCTATTTATACATTTTATATGAAATGGGTTACCCCTAGTATTGGAAAATTATTTTCAGGTAATAAAGAAGCTTACGCCTATTTAAATGAAAGTGTGATTGCTTTTCCAGAAGGCGCTGCTTTTTTAACTATATTAGAGCAAGCAGGATTTAAAAATGTTTCACAAGAAAAATTAAGTTTAGGCATATGCAGCATTTACTGCGCAAGCAAATAATCACGGGAGCTTTACTGCTTTGCATTTCTTTTGCGTCCATGGCGCAAAGAGGAGATGTGTATCAGCCTTTTCACGATGACCTGCCTTATTATTTAGGAATGAGTATTGGCTTAAATAATAACTATCTTAATTTTAATAGAAGCACAGAATTTTCAAACCCAGCAGCAGGTGTTGCCAATACTATTAATCCAAATAATAATCTTGCCTTAAACCTTGGCTTGACCGGCACACTGCGCCTTAGTACACATACTTTACTTAGATTAAACCCTACTGTGCTTATCGCTGGTTCAAAAAATGTATATACTTATAAAGAAGTGGGCTCGCCTGATATCAAAACTATGAATATTTCATCTGCAATTATTAATATTCCATTGGCTTTAAAAATTGAGTCAGACAGATACAATGCTTTTCATTACACCGATATTATGCGTCATTATGTTTTTGTAGGTGGGAAAATTGATTACGATTTACTAGGATCCAATAAAGCTGTTATTACTAGTAATGGAACTGGAAGTAATAGAAATCCTTACCCCAATACTTTAAAAAGTATTGACTATGGCTATGAAATGGGCCTAGGGGTAAGTTTTTATTTACGGTACGCCACTATTTCACCAGAAGTAAAATTTAGTTACGGTGTAAGAAATTTAAATAAAGGAGATGCTCTTTTATCTAGTATTAGAGATATCACAGGTAATTTTGTTTATTTCACCGTTCATATAGAAAACTAATTAAGTATGAATAGCTACTTAATAAAAAATGTACAAATCGTAAATGAAGGCAAAACCATCCAGGGTGATGTCTTGATTAAAAATGGTCGTATTGAAAAAATAGCAAGCCAAATTGAATCCATAGGTGGCATTACTGAAATTAATGGTGAAAATCAATTTCTACTGCCTGGTGTGATTGATGATCAAGTGCATTTTAGAGAGCCAGGTTTAACACATAAAGCCAATATTTATAGCGAGGCCAAGGCAGCTATAGCGGGCGGCACCACCAGCTTTATGGAAATGCCCAATACACAACCACCTGTATTTACACAAGCATTATTAGAAGATAAATATCAAATAGGCGCTAATACTTCATTAGCCAATTATTCTTTTTATATGGGTACTTCTCAAGACAACTTGGAAGAAATTTTAAAGACCAATGATAAAAAAAAGGATGTCTGCGGATTGAAAATATTTATGGGATCATCTACAGGTAATTTATTGGTAGAAAACCCTTTGGTACTTGAAAAAATATTTGGTGGTACTGAACTTTTAATTGCTACGCACTGCGAAGAAGAAAGTCTTATTAAAAGAAATAAAGCAGCGCTAGAAGCCATCAAACCTATTTTAGAACCCTCCGATCATCCTATTATTAGAGACGAAGAAGTTTGTTTTGAATCTTCTTTCAAAGCCATTCAACTAGCCAAAAAATTCGACGCCAGATTACATATTTTACATATTAGTACTGCAAAAGAATTACAATTATTCTCCAATTTAAGAACCTTGGCAGATAAAAGAATTACTGCAGAAGTTTGTGTGCATCATTTACATTTTACCGCTAATGACTATGCTAGTTTAGGTAATTTAATTAAGTGCAACCCTGCCATTAAAGCGCCAGAAAATAAAAATGCATTGTGGGAAGGATTACTAAATGACCAACTAGATGTTATTGCCACCGACCATGCACCCCACACCTGGACAGAGAAACAAGAAGCCTATGCGCATGCGCATGCTGGCCTACCGCTGGTTCAACATGGTCTACTATTGATGCTTAAATATGTTGATGAAGGGAAAATGAGTATGGAGAAGATGGTAGAAAAAATGAGTCATGCAGTTGCTACTTGTTTTCAAATTAAAGACCGTGGTTTTATTAGAGAGGGCTATCATGCCGACTTAGTACTTGTTAAAAAAGCGCCTTATACAGTTAGTAAAGACAATATTTTATACCACTGTGGCTGGAGCCCTTTTGAAGGTAACAGCTTCCCTTACCAAGTGAATACAACTTTTGTAAATGGATACAAAGTATACCATGAAGGAGTATTTAATGAAGCACAGAAAGGTCAACGCCTTCAATTTACAAGAAGCTAAAAGTAATTTTATGCAGGTGGATAAAATTACTTTAAAAGATATTGGCTTATTTGATAACGAAGAGTCGATAGGTCTTATATCTCATCTCAATTTTTGCAAGTCCAATGGGGGCAAAATACATTTAGACCATTACCTTTCAAATCCTTTATCTACTATAGCCTCCATTGAGCAAAGACAAAATGCCATTGCTTATTTTATAGGCAATATCAATTTTGTAGAAGCATTGAAAATTACCAATGGCACTACACTTGTCATTGAGAAGTTTTTTGATACCGGTTTTAAAAGAATTCCTACACAAATTAGTTTGCCTGCTGCCTACTGGTTTAAGTTTATGAGCGCTTCAGACTATTCCTTACTTCATTATTCACTAGGACATTTAATTTTATTTTATGAAAATTTAAATAAATGGTTAGCGGTATTTGAAACCATAAAGGATAATCCCATCATTGAATCGCTGGTTCAAAAAATAAAAAAATACACGAACCATCCTTCTCTAGCTAGCCTCCCCGCTTCTACTAAGTTAGAGAACCCGCAAACAGTACTTTCTTTCTGCCATTTTTTCTTATATCATTATAAAAATAATACCCTACAGCTTTTAGAATATTATTACGAACTAGACGCCTATTATAGCATGGCCATGGCTTCTAAAAATTATAACTTTGTTTTTCCTACTTGGCTAGATAATGATACACCTGTTTTTGAAGTCACTGGCGCCATTCACCCCCTAGTGCATAATGCTGTTGATAACGAACTATCGCTTAGTCATCAAAGTAATTTACTTTTTTTAACGGGCGCGAATATGGCTGGTAAAAGCACTTTTATAAAAACAACGGGTATTGTTTTATACCTAGCGCATATTGGCATTGGCGTGCCTGCTAAAAAATTAGCATTGACTTTATTTGATGGCCTTATTACCAATTTAACCATTGCAGACAATATCGTTAAAGGAGAAAGCTATTTTTTCAATGAAGTCCAAAGAATAAAAAATACCATCGAAAAAATAATAGACAGCAAAAAATATTTTGTTTTAATTGACGAATTATTCAAAGGTACCAATATTCAAGATGCCATGAAATGTAGCAGCGCCGTTATTGAAGGTTTACAAAATTTAAGAAATAGTTTATTTATTATATCTACCCATTTATATGAAATAAGCGATGGCTTAAAAGGTTTTGATAATATACAGTTTAGTTATTTTGAAACAGCCGTCAAAGAAAAAGAATTGATTTTTCATTATCAATTAAAAAAAGGAGTGAGTCAAGATAGACTCGGTTATTTAATCCTAGAAAGAGAGGGCGTGGTGGACCTGCTAAAAAATATTAGCAAAAACAAGTATTAATACTTTCAATTCGCTTTAGTATCTAATTTAGTTTCAAGCAAAAAGATGCTTGTAAAAACCAAGGGCAGCGCTATTGTAGGTATTGACGCTGTCACCATTACCATTGAAGTGAATGTAAGTATGGGCCAAGGCTATTGTATAGTGGGCCTTCCCGATAATGCTGTCAAAGAAAGTTTAGATCGAACCGAAAGCGCCATTAAGTCTAATGGCTTTCATATGCCGCGCACTAAACTGGTCATTAATTTATCGCCCGCCGATTTGAAAAAATCGGGTGCCGCCTTTGATTTACCTATTGCTATTGGCATTTTAGCAGCCTCGGAACAAATTACCCAGCCTTCCCTGATTGAAAAATATGTTTGTATGGGCGAACTGGGACTGGATGGAAATTTATATCCCATTAAAGGCATACTTGCCATGGCCATGCAAGCTAAAGAAGAAGGCTTTGCAGCCATGATTGTCCCAAAACAAAATGCTGCAGAGGCCTTAATGGTAGAAGGTATTCCCATTTTTGCTTTCTCTTCTCTACAGGAGGTAGTTCATTTTTTAAATAACCCTTATGATGAGAAACAAAATAAGCTGCAGCAAGACCATACTAGTATAAATCAAAATATGCAAACCGAAACCAGTCCTAATTTTGCAGATATAAAAGGGCAGTCAGCAGCCAAGCGTGCTTTAGAAATTGCAAGTGCAGGAGGACATAATTTAATAATGATTGGGCCACCCGGCGCAGGAAAAACCTTGCTTTCAAGAAGTATTGTTTCTATTTTACCCCCTTTAAATAAAAACGAAGCACTCGAGACCAGTAAAATTTATAGTGTAAGTGGAAAGATCCCCTTGGATAAACAATTAATAAGTCAAAGGCCCTTTAGACAACCGCATCATACCTTATCAGCCATTGCCATGATTGGAGGAGGTGGCCATCCTCAACCTGGAGAAATTTCTTTAGCCCATAATGGAGTTTTATTTTTAGATGAACTTCCAGAGTTCAATAAATCGGTGATTGAAGTGCTAAGACAACCCATGGAAGCAGGCACTGTGAGTATTGCCAGGGCTAAAATGACGGTCAATTTTCCCGCCAGATTTATGCTACTGGCAGCCATGAACCCTTGTCCTTGTGGATATTACAACCATCCGCAGAAACCCTGTCATTGTAGTGTTACGCAAATACAGAAATACCTTCATAAAATTTCAGGCCCCCTATTAGATCGAATTGATTTGCATATTGAAGTAACCCCTGTACCCTATTCCGAACTCATTAAAACCGAAAATGCTGAAAACTCAATTGAAATTGCTAAACGAGTTGAATTAGCAAGGGCCATTCAAATAGAAAGGTTCCAAAATGAACAAGGCATTTACACCAATGCCCAAATGAACGAGGCTTTATTAAAAAAATGGGGCCTTCTTTCCCCGGCAGCCGAAAAATTATTGGAATTAGCAATGGAAAAATTTCAATTTAGCGCTCGGGCCTATGATAGAATTAGAAAATTGGGACGAACCATTGCCGATTTAGAAGGAAATACTACCATAAAAGAAGAGCATATTAGCGAGGCCATCCAATATCGTAATTTAGACAGGTCTACCTGGGGTCAATTTAAAAATTAAAGGCAATAAAATTAAAACGGCTAGTATTGTCCTGTTTTTAGCATCACTAAAGTGCAGGCTTCAATTGTTTCGATTCCTTTTTCGGTGGCTAAACTATTCAAAATTGGATTTTCTGTACCCGGATTAAATATAATTCTTCTAGGTTTCAAATCTATAATAGCATTGTAGTAGTCTTCTTGTGCTGATGGACCCAAATACAGGGTGACAGTGTCTATACGCTCATTTGTTGGCCATTCATTAATGATAGGTGTGCTAAGAATTTCCCCTTTTTTTATCCCAAAAGGATACACTGCATGTCCTTTTTCTACTAATAAGGCAGTTGCCATAAAACTATATCTGTCTGCATTGGGTGTTGCTCCAAGAATTAATGTAATGGGTGTATTCATTTTACAAAGCTATTACAAAAAATGAAAATGTTTTAATATAGTTCGATAAAACGATGTAATTTTATCGTCCAATTCGTTTACACAAAATCAAATTAACAAAAATGGCAAAGTCAAGTAAGAAGAAAGTAGCTACAAAAAAGAAAGTAGTAGCCCCTAAGAAAAAAGTGGTAGCAAAGAAATCTGTTAAAAAAGCAGCTAAGAAAGCCGCAAAAAAAACAACTAAAAAAGCAGCCCCTAAAAAGAAAGTAGCTCCAAAGAAAAAAGTAGCCGCAAAAAAGACTGTTAAAAAAGCAGCCAAGAAAGCGGTAAAAAAAGCAGCCCCTAAAAAGAAGGTAGCCGTAAAGAAAGCAACTAAAAAAGTAGCTCCTAAGAAAAAGGCAGTCGCTCCTAAAACTGTTAAAAAAGCAGTAAAAAAAGCAGCTCCAAAAAAGAAAGTAGCCTCTAAGAAAAAAGCAACTGCTCCAGTAGCAGCCCCTGCTGTAGTAACGCCAACTCTATTTACAGAGCCAACTACTAATTCGACGCCTACAGTTTAGTAAAAAAAACTTAAATTACAATCCCGCTCCGTTTCCGATTTTTCGGTGGAGGCGGGATTTTTTATTTTTAATATAAATTCATTTTTATGCGTATTATTTTAATGTTATTATGTTTTCCTTTTTTACTGCAAGCGCAAAACAATTCAATTGCAGAGAAAACAAAAAATATGGAATTGCGAAAAGGTTTTTATGATTTTTATTGGGACAATACCAATGGAAAAATATACCTAGTTGTAGACAAATTGAATATGCCTTTTTTGTACGTCAACTCTTTACCAGCTGGACTGGGATCCAATGATATTGGGCTTGATAGAGGACAACTAGGCGATTCAAGAATTGTATACTTTAATCGAGTAGGTAAAAAATTATTCTTAACACAGCCCAATCTTGATTACAGGGCAGTCACAAAAGATAAAAGAGAGCAAAAAGCTGTGGAGCAATCTTTTGCTCAGTCTATTCTTTTTAATTTTAATATTGAAGCTGAGGAAGAAAATGCAGCCGATCCTTCAATGAACAAAATATTAATTGACGCCACCAGCTTCTTGTTAAGAGATGCGCACGGTGTAGTAGATAGAATTAAGCGTGCAAGACAAGGCACTTATACCATCAACGAAAATAGATCTGCTATTTATATTCAAAACACTAAGAACTTTCCAAAAAATGCAGAGTTCGAAGCAACAGTGACATTTGTTGGCGGATCCGATGCAGGAAGATTGGTGCAATCCGTAACACCTTCTCCAGAAGCAATCACAGTTAGAATGCATCATAGCTTTGTAGCATTACCAGACAATAATTACAGTCCAAGAAAATATGATATTCGAAGTGGCTATGGAGGTACAAGTTTTTTCAATTACAGTTCTGATATAAGTGAACCAATTCAGCAAATGGTGATCAACAGACATCGTTTACAGAAAAAAGATCCTACTGCTGCTATCAGCGAAGCTGTTAAACCCATTATTTATTATTTAGACAATGGCACACCAGAACCAATTCGCTCTGCATTATTAGAAGGCGGAAAATGGTGGAACCAAGCATTTGAAGCAGCCGGTTATAAAAATGCATTTCAATTATACATCCTTCCAGACTCTGCAGACCCAATGGATATTCGTTACAATATGATCAATTGGGTGCACCGTTCTACTAGAGGATGGAGTTATGGCGCTTCTGTGGTGGACCCTAGAACTGGAGAGATTATCAAAGGTCAAGTTTCATTAGGCTCTTTGAGAGTGAGACAGGATTATTTAATTTTTGCTGCTTTACTATCCCCTTATACAACAGGCAAGCCGGTGTCAGAGGAAATGCGTAAAGCTGCAATTCATAGATTAAGACAACTTTCTGCGCATGAAATTGGACATACCTTGGGCTTACAACACAATTATGCATCTAGTTTTAATGATCGATCATCGGTGATGGACTACCCACATCCAAATATTTTTGTAAACGCAAAAGGTGCTTTAGATTTCTCTACCATTTATACAGACGAAATTGGTCTTTGGGATAAACGCGCTATCACTTATGGTTACCAAGATTTTCCAAAAGGCACAGATGAAGCAAATGCTTTAAATAATTTATTAGAAGAAAATTCAAAAAATGGATTACAATTTATTGCAGATGCAGACGCAAGAGCAGCAGGCGGCATGCACCCCAATGCGCATTTATGGGATAACCAACCTGATGCAGTGGATGGATTAATGCAAACTTTTGCTGTACGCAATAAAGCGATGCAACAATTTAGCGAAGATGCGGTGAAACTGGGTACCCCACTTGCTCAACTAGAAGACATGCTTGTGCCGGTCTACAATTACCATCGATATCAATACGAAGCAGTTACAAAATTAATTGGAGGCGTCAATTATCAATATAGTGTTAGAGGAGACAAAAATCAAATTCAACCCACTATTTTACCAAATGCGATGCAGCAAAAAGCCTTAGATGCAGCTTTGGCTTGTTTAGCACCTAGCTTCTTATCGATTCCAGAAAATATTTTACAATTGATTCCTCCAAGACCACCAATGTACTATGGCGTAGGGGAATTATTTACAAAAAGAACCGGATTAAGTTTTGATGCTTTATCTCCAGCCGAAGCCTTGGTGGATTTTGAATTGTCTTTTTTATTCAATGCAGAAAGGGCCAATCGCTTAGTACAAAACAAAGCTAGAGCTGGAAGTATGGGATGGGACAATGTATTAGATGCAATTTTAGATAAAACTTGGTATGCCACAACGGTGTCTGGTATGGCGGGTTCCATTCAATTACAAACCCAACAACAAACCTTAAGCTGGCTGATTGGCATGAGCCAAAGTAGTGATGCTAATTTTGAAGTAAAAAGTATTTGTGCGAATAGATTGAATAAATTGAAATCAAAATTAACCAGTTTATCCATCAGCAACCCTAAGCTTACAGCACATTATCAATATGCCATTAGCAGAATTAATGATCCTGAGAAAATCACGCTTCCTAAACCTGTAGTCATTCCTCCAGGTGCGCCGATTGGATGTGATGTAGAATAAGAAAAATCATTAGAGTAAAAATAATAAGAGTAAAAAAATCGAGGGGCCCGTTTATGGGGTCCCTCGAAAAAATCATTAGAGAGTTTTATTTTTTGGCCTTATATTTAAAAAAGGCCAGAAAATAAACTACACAAACATTCTTATAGGTTCTTCTAAATAGCTTTTTAAAGTTTGTAAGAAAGCCGACCCTGTTGCACCATCCACTACTCTATGGTCACAACTTAAGGTTACATTCATCACATTGCCTGGAACTATTTGACCATTCTTTACTACAGGCTCTTGTGCAATGCCACCTACCGCTAGGATACAAGCATCTGGCGGGTTGATAATTGCAGTGAATGAATCTATTCCAAACATACCTAAATTAGAAATGGTGAAAGTACTTCCTTCCCAATCCGAAGGTTGTAGTTTTTTATCTTTTGCTTTTTTAGCAAACTCTTTTACTGATACACTTATTTCATCCAAAGAAAGTCCGTCTGCAAAACGAAGTACAGGAACTAGTAATCCTTCGTCTACCGCAACTGCAATACCAATATTCACATGATGGTTTTCACGAATCACATCGCCTAACCAACTGCTATTTACTTTTGGATGTTGTTTTAAAGCAAGGGCTACTGCTTTAACTATAAAATCGTTGAAGCTAATTTTAACAGGTGCTGTTTCATTCACGACTGTTCTAGCAGCAATGGTCGCATCCATGTTAATTTTCATAGTTAGATAAAAATGCGGCGCTGTAAATAAACTTTCGCTTAAACGTCTTGCAATGGTTTTACGCATTTGAGAAACCGGCGTATCTACAAAACTTACTTGACCCACAAAATTGGTATTTCTTGGAGCTGCTGCTCTTGCAGTACTTGAAGTATTGCCTGGCGTATAATTTTCTAAATCTGTTCTTGTAATTCTTCCATGCTCGCCAGTGCCTTGCACATATTTTAAATCTATTCCTTTTTCCTTAGCAATTTTCTTAGCTAAGGGTGATGCAAATATTCTTCCTTCATTCACCACCGTTGCAGATGCGGTAGCAGTAGGCGCTGAAACTGGAGCAGATGCTGCAGATGGCGCAGCAGAAACTGTTGAAGGCGCTGCAGCCGTTGCTTTTGGCGCTTCTACACTAGATGGTGCTTTAATTGATTTTACAATGCTATCAATGTCTAAACCAGGCTGTCCAATAATACATAACAACTGATTCACTAATATTTTCTCACCTGCTTTTGCACCTTGGTATAATAAAATCCCATCCTTATAAGACTCTAATTCCATGGTGGCTTTATCGGTTTCGATATCTGCCAACACTTCTCCTTTTGCAACTTTATCCCCTACTTTTTTATGCCAACCTGCAATCACACCTTCTGTCATCGTATCACTTAAGCGTGGCATTAATACTACTTCTTCCATAGTACTTGCATCAATACTATTTGCAGTTGTTGCTGGACTTGTAGTTGAAGCAGCAGGCGATGCAGGAGCAGTAGTGCTTGATGCTGAACTTGCTGCCGCCACTGTTGAACTTGCAGCCGCAGAAGCGCCATTTGTATTCGCTGCAATAAGTGCAGTGATATCTTCTCCTTGTTTTCCGAATATGGCTAATAAATCATTCACTTGTAATTTGCCTCCACGAGGTGTACCAATATGCAATAAAATACCATCCTGATAGCTCTCCAATTCCATGGTGGCTTTATCCGTTTCTATTTCGGCTAATAAGTCTCCTTTTTTAACAGTATCTCCCACTTTTTTATGCCAAGCAGCCACCACACCTTCTGTCATGGTATCGCTTAAACGGGGCATTAATATTGCTTCAGCCATAGGTAAAAGGGATGTTTTGTAATTAGGCGTGAAATTACATCAAAAATGTTTTTTTTCCCACCAGAAAAAGCAATTTTCTATCAAAATGAGGGTAAAAACAGGGCTATTTAAGTAAAAGCCTAGATTCTATTGACCCTGCGCCAAACTATAGGCTTTTTTGTCGGCCCACATATTCAATATTTCTAAAGAACATATCTTAAAGTTCACCGCTAAGGCACGATATAAATCAATGACATCATTTTGAGAAAGTGGCGATTCATTCACTGTTTCAAAACGACAATAATACTGATTAATTAAATTGGTAAATACCGAACCTGAAGGCCAAACCTGTGTCCCTCTATTGGTAATGGTTACCAACTTTAAAGTGGTAGTCGTATGTAACAAACATTTATCAGCAATAACTTGTGGTTGCTCTGCACTTTCAATAAAGAAATCGACACCTACAATTTTATGATGATCATTTAAATCGCTTTGTAACATTGGGTTGCTTTCTAATTTAAAATTAGTAGGCGTTACATAAAAATTAGCTAAACTAGGTTTCGGATGATGGCTTGGTAATTTTCCAAAATTCTGAATGACTGCTTGCGCAAATGCGGTGGTGGATAAAGAAGGTATAGCACGGTCTCCAAAATCACCTGTGTGCACACCCGATTCTAAAGTATACAATAAAGCATTTTCAATGGTCACCGCTTGTTCCATTAAACCTAAATGATGCAACATACCTAAACCACTTAATAATAAAGCAGTCGGGTTCGCAATATTTTTTCCGGCAATATCTGGAGCCGTTCCATGTACTGCTTCAAATATAGAAATATGATCACCAATATTGGCAGAAGGCGCAAAACCAAGCCCACCCACTAATCCAGCGCATAAGTCACTTACAATATCTCCTTGTAAATTAGTTAATACTACTACATCAAATAAGTCTGGACGACTTACTAATTTCATACAAAGGTCATCCACAATTACATCATCTGCTTTTAACTCAGGATATTCTTTAGCTACTTCTTTAAATACTTCTAAAAACAAACCATCTGTTAACTTCATGATGTTTGCTTTATGGCCGCAAGTAATACGCTTGGCTCCTTTTTTCTTAGCCATCTCAAATGCATAACGAATAACTTGCATGCTACCTGGACGCGTAATAAAACGACGACCCAAGGCCACATCCTGCGTTAACATATGTTCAATACCTCCATAGGTATCTTCTATATTTTCTCTAACAATAGTAATATCAATTGGGATACCGGCTTTACTAAAAACCGTATCCACACCACTTAAAGTTTGAAAAGTTCTTTTGTTCGCGTAAGTATTCCAAGTTTTACGAGCCGTTACATTGACGCTTTTTACGCCCTTACCTTTGGGCGTTTCCATTGGCCCTTTAAAAAGAATGCCTAAATCCTCAATAGTGTCTTTCGCCTGGGCAGTCATACCATTACTAAAGCCTTTGTCAAAGACCCATTTTCCCATGTCTACAAAATCGTATTCTAAAGGCACTTTGGCGGCATTAAACACTTCAATTACGGCGTCCATAATCTCTGGTCCGATTCCGTCTCCTTTAGCTACTGCGATCTTCATTATGACTGATTTTATTAGTTTTTTACCACATTACCTATAACGTAATGCATTAGTTTTCGCAAAGTTACGCGACTTAGGGGGGTTAATAAAAAAATAGAGGGTTTTTTTATATAAACAGCTTAAATTTTTGGTACTTTTATCCCGCAGTATTCTCTGCAAAAGCACTTATTGACTTTAATTCTTATGGTCTCTAAAATTTCAGAAGGCGTAGAGGTGAGTATCGAGACTTTTTACCAAAAAGACTACAGCAATCCTTTGCAAAATGAATACATGTTTGCTTACAGAATTACCATCGAAAATCACAACTCTTTTCCCGTTAAATTATTAAAACGTTATTGGGAAGTATTTGATAGCAATAGTGAACACCGAATTGTAGAAGGCGAAGGTGTGGTAGGTGTACAACCCTTAATTATGCCAGGCAAACATTATCAATATGTAAGTGGCTGTCACTTAAAAAGTGAATTAGGTAAAATGCAAGGTTATTATACCATGGAGAATATTGAAACAAAGGATTTAATCAATGTCAATATTCCAGCCTTTAAAATGGCTGCGCCTGTTAAATTAAACTAAGCCTACCTTTGGCCCATGAAAATTTGTATCGCCCAACAAAATTATCAGATTGGCAATTTTGAACAGAACACCCAACAAATGCTTTCCGCTATTGAAGCAGCTAAAAAGCAAGGGGCTGATTTAATTTTATTTAGTGAGATGAGTGTTTGTGGCTACCCTGCCAGAGATTTTGTAGAGTTCAATGATTTCATTACTAAATGCTACGCTCAAGTTGATATTATTAAAGAAGCAGCCGATACCATTGGGGTTTTAATTGGTAGTCCCGCTCGTAATCCAAATAAAAAAGGAAAAGATTTATTCAACGCTGCATTTTTCTTGCACGATAAAAAAATAATCGCAGAGATTCATAAAACATTATTACCCACTTATGATGTTTTTGATGAGAATAGATATTTCGAAGCTGCAGATGATTGGAAAGTGGTTCCCTTTAAAGGAAAAAAATTAGCTATTACTATTTGTGAAGATATTTGGAATTTGGGTGACAACCCACTTTACCGAATTTGTCCGATGGATAAAATGATGGAGCAGTCTCCAGATATTTTATTAAACCTTAGTGCCTCTCCTTTTGATTACACCCATGATGAAGATAGAAAGGCAACCATTAAGGCCAATGTACTAAAATATAAAATTCCTTTATTTTATTGCAATGCTGTGGGAAGTCAAACTGAGATTGTATTTGATGGAGGTTCTTTTGCTTTTGATAAGCAGGCGAACCTTTGTGGCGCACTGCCTATGTTCGAATCTGCGATGGAAATTTTTGAATGCACAGAAGACGGTATGATAAATGCACCCATTATTGAACCTGCTGCAAGAGTACCCAATAAAGAATTAAATCCGCTTACTTTAGAGCCCGCCTTAAATATTGATCAAGTATACAAAGCATTGGTATTAGGGGTGAAAGATTATTTTACTAAAATGGGTTTTGCCAAGGCCATTATAGGTTCTTCAGGTGGAATTGATTCAGCTGTTACTTTAGTGATTGCTTGTGAAGCCTTAGGCGCTGAAAATGTAAGAGCTGTATTAATGCCTTCTCCTTATTCTACTAGTCATTCAGTAGACGATGCTGTAGCCTTAAGCAAAAATTTACAAAACCCTTACGATACCATTGCTATTAAAGAAGTGTATGAAAGTTTTTTAAATACCTTAAAACCATTATTCAAAGACTTACCTTTTTCTTTAGCAGAAGAAAATATTCAGAGCAGGTCAAGGGGTAATATTTTAATGGCCATTGCTAATAAATTTGGCTATGTATTATTAAATACTTCAAATAAAAGTGAACTAGCCACAGGCTATGGTACTTTATATGGTGATATGGCAGGTGGCTTAGGGGTTTTAGGTGATTGCTATAAAATGCAAGTGTATGAATTAGCTAAATATATTAATCGTCATAAAGAAATTATACCTGTTCATATTATGACCAAGGCCCCTAGTGCTGAGCTAAGACCTGACCAAAAAGACAGCGATAGTTTACCTGCCTATGAGATACTTGATCAAATACTTTTTCAATACATTGAAAAAAGAGCCGATCCTGCAAGCATCAAGGCCCTAGGTTTTGAAGCTTTACTGGTAGATAAGACTTTGAAAATGGTAAATACCAACGAATATAAAAGAAATCAATTCTGTCCTATTATTCGTATTTCTCCTAAAGCCTTTGGTGTTGGAAGACGCGTTCCCATTGTGGCCAAGTATTTAAATTAACGGCGATTTGTATTTATAAACTTTAATGCATTTTGATGATTATGAAAAAAATATTCATACTTGTTCTTGTTTGCCTCATGGCGAACATGCCATTCGCTGTATTGTCGCAAAACAAAAAAGAAATTTTACCTGGTGCCTATCAAACTGCGCAATATTTACCCCTTTTAAAAAATAAAAGAGTGGGTTTGTTTACCAACCACACTGCTACTGTAGGCAAAAAACATTTGATTGACACTTTACTTGCAAGTGGGATTCAAATACAAAAAGTATTTACACCAGAACATGGCCTTAGAGGCACTGCAGATGCAGGAGAAAAAACTAAGGATGGCATAGATGAAGCCACTGGCGTAAAGATTGTTTCACTCTATGGGAAAAAATACGGACCAAGTGAAGAAGATCTTAAAGATGTAGACGTATTATTATTTGATATACAAGACGTGGGTTCAAGATTTTATACTTATATCTCTTCGCTGCAATACTATATGGAAGCTGCATGGGCCAATAATAAGCCGTTGGTTATCTTAGATCGTCCTAATCCAAATGGCCACTATGTAGATGGGCCTGTATTAGAAAAACCCTTTAGTAGTTTTGTTGGCAAGCAATCGATCCCCACTGTATATGGTATGACCATTGGCGAATACGCAACAATGTTGGTGGGTGAAAAATGGTTAACAGCACCAACTGATAGTAGTATCAATAAAGCAGGAAGTCCAATTCAATTCACTGTAATTGGATGCAAGAATTATGACCATAGTTCCATGTATACCTTTAATATTGCGCCCTCACCAAATTTACCAGACATGAATGCCATTTACTGGTATCCAACTACTTGTTTAATAGAAGGCTCAGTAATGAGTGAAGGTCGTGGTACTGCACATGCATTTGCGCATATTGGACACCCAAGTATTCAAGGCAAAAGTTTTAGCTTTATTCCTGGGCCAAGAACGGGTGCAATGAGTTCAAAATTGTATGGACAGACTTGCTATGGATGGGATTTAAGTAAACAACAAGCGTCTAATAGGATTGATCTAGATTTGATCATCGAGATGTACCAGGCTTTCCCTGTAAAAGAAAGTTTTTTTATTGAGCCTAAATCAAAATTAGCCACCGACTACTTCTTTAATAAATTAGCTGGTAACGCTACTTTGATGGAACAATTAAAATCAGGCCAATCTGCTGCAGCAATAAGAGCTAGCTGGCAACCAGGTTTAGCGGCTTTTAAGTTGATGCGTAAAAAATATTTATTGTACAAAGATTTTGAATAAAAAAAAGGTCCCCCGATTTTCGGGGGACCTTTTTTGATAAGATACTGTAAAGACAAACTTAATCATCTTTGCAAAAAGAAAGTATTAATTTCCAATAATAGGTATCATTAATTTATGTACCGCATCATTTAAAGCTTTCACGCCTTCTTTCTTAATAGTTTCATACATTTTCAATTGCTCATCCACTTGCAGTTTCAATGCTATATAAGTTTCTTTCACTTGCTTAGTAGGTGCTACATAGCCTGAGGCTGCAGATTCAAATACACCAGCTAATTTATCATCTAAACGAATAGGGAAGTTTAAAACGTCTTGTCCACTCTTCGCCTTTGTTTGGTGTAAAGCCTCTTCAATAGTTTTAAGACTTGCTAATAAAGATTCGCTTTGCTTTTGGAAACTAGAATCCTTGGTTTTCTTTTGTAAGACTTGCACTTGAGTACGAATTTCTTTAATGCCTTTTAAAGCCTTCATAATGGTATTAAAACTAGCAGCCACTTCTAATAAGAATTGCTCCTGTGCTTTTAAATCTGCATTAGATACTTTATAATTAGGATCGGCAATGAGTTCGAAAGGATAAACAGTAGAGTCTTTATCAATACTAACTTTAGCATAGTATTTACCAGGTGCTGCTAATACTGGACTTGTTGAACCATTCCATAATATTAAATCATCAGAAGGCTTCTCTATTTCTTTATGGTACAAATTCCAAGTAAATTGTTGAAAGCCATTCTCCACTACAATACCAGATTTGTCTTTGCCCGTTTCTTTTGAACTAAAATGTCTAACTAATTTTTTATTTTCATCTAAGATATCAATTTGTACAGTCGTGCTATCGTTCGCATCCTTCAACCAATAATTAATAACCGCCCCTTTTGGAGGGTTAACGCCCACATTGGCAGGCATACCTGTTCTTGCACCACGATTACGACGGCCTCCCATTTGAGGTGGCACACGATAAGTGTTCGCCACTGCAAATACCTTTGAAGCGTTTACATTAGTTGCTTGATAATTTTCAATAAAAGATAAATCATCTAAAATATAAATACTACGTCCTTGTGTACCTACAATTAAATTATTATCTCTAATTAATAAATCGGTAATAGGTGTCACGGGTAAATTTAATTGTAGTTGCTCCCAAGATTTTCCATCATTCATAGAAACGTACAAGCCATATTCAGTACCTGCAAATAAAACGCCTGCTTTTCTTGGACTTGCTACAATGGCTCTTGTGAAATGCATAGGATTAATACCACTCGTAATTTTTTCCCAAGTTTCGCCATAGTCATGCGTTACATATAAATAAGGAGTAAAGTCATCTAACTTATAACGCGTTCCTGCAAAATAAGCAGTTCCTTTTCTAATCGGATCTATTTCTACTCTATTCCACATCATCCATTGTGGGATATCCTTAGGCGTTACATTTTTCCAAGTAGCGCCACCATCTTTACTTACATTAATGATACCATCATCGCTACCTGTCCATAATAAGTCTTTCTCTAATGGAGATTCTGCTGCAGTAAATATGGTACAATAATATTCTACACTAGTATTATCTTGTGTAATAGGTCCGCCTGAACTTTTTTGACGGCTCTTATCATTGGTCGTTAAGTCTGGTGATAACATATTCCAACTTGCACCTTCATTTTCAGTAGCAAATAAATGATTACCTGCCGTGTATAATTTTTTAGGATTATGTGGAGAAAAGAAAATAGGATGATTCCATTGGAAACGATATTTCATAGCTTCCGCACCAGCACCCATTGGATTATCAGGCCAAACATTGATCACACGGTTCTCTCCCGTTTTGTGATCATATCTTGTAATTAAACCGCCATAAGAACCACCATATACAATATCACTATTGGTTGGATCAGCAACAATATAGCCACTCTCCCCACCGGCGGTAACATCAAAATCACTTTCTCCAATATAAGCACCATAGGTACTTGATAAAATTCTAAAAGCAGAATTATCTTGTTGTGCACCTAAAACTCTATAAGGAAAATGATTGTCTGTACTTAAACGGTACACTTGCACAGTAGGTTGGTTCATTAAAGTACTCCAATTTTTTGCACCATCTAAACTTACTTGCGCGCCACCATCATCTGCCACAATCATGCGCTTACCATTTTTTGGATCAATCCATAAATCATGATGATCGCCATGAGGTGTTCTCATACTTGAAAAAGATTTTCCTCCATCACTTGATACCATAAAGTTTACATTCGGACAGTAAATTTTATTTTCGTCAGCAGGATCAATAAATACTTTTGTATAATACCAAGCTCTTTGACGAATATTATTATCACTGTTTACTAGTTCCCAAGTCTTACCTGCATTTTCAGATACATATAAACCGCCGTCTTTATTTTCAATTAAAGCATATAATTTATCAGTATTTGATTTGGCTACCGCAATAGCGGTGATACCCCATACTCCTTTTGGAAATCCTTTATTGGTTTTAATAGATGTCCAAGTATCTCCACCATCTGTACTTTTAAATAAACCAGAACCAGCTCCACCACTTTCTAAGCTGTAAGGGGTACGCATTAACTGCCAAGTACCAGCATATAAAATTTCAGGATTACTTGGATCTATCACTAAATCACTTGCGCCTGTTTGCTCATTGACATACAATACTTTTTTCCAGTTTTGTCCACCATCGGTACTTTTAAAAACACCTCTTGTTTCGTTAGGTCCAAATAAATGTCCCATAGCGGCTACCCAAACAATATCTGGATTTTTTGGATGCACTATAATTCTTACAATATGTCTAGCTTCTTTTAAGCCCATGTTTTTCCAAGTCTTTCCATCATCTGTAGACTTCCACATACCGCCCAAACCCTCACTCACATTACCTCTCATGCTGTTCTCCCCTTCTCCCACATACACAGTTGATTCATTCGTAGGTGCAATGGCAATAGCGCCCATACTACCTCCAAAAAATCCGTCAGAAATATTTTTCCAATTACTACCTGCATCTGTGGTTTTCCAAACACCGCCACCCGTAGCGCCCATATAAAATGTATTGACATCGGTATAAGAACCCACCGCTGAGGCTGCTCTTCCACCTCTAAAGGGACCTATAAGTCTAAAATTTTGTGCCTTGATAATTGCGTCCTCAGACAAACTATTCGTTGCAAGAGGCGCTACTGTTTTTTTCTTCTGCGCTACTACGTTAGTAGACACCATCAAAGAACTTAGCGAGAAGATCATTAATAAAAACTTTTTCATACTATTTATTTTTTAAAAATTATTTAATTGACTCATAATCTTTGAACTTTTTAATAGGATTGGCTTCTACTAATTTTCTAAACTCAGCCCAATCCTTTGTAAAAAATTCATTTGCTTTTGCAATCACAGTTTGAATAGCCGTTTCTGCCTCTTGTAATTTTCTATCTTCTTGCTCACCTGGCATGGTATTTTTACCCCCAATTAGCATAGAAGCGTCTCTGATAATGGAGATAGGTGTAATCACATCTACTGTACCATAGCCTTGCTTTTCTTGCTTTTTACCAAAAATAAATTCACGTAAAACTTTAGCACTTGCTGTAATTTTTTTATGTGCTTTATTTAATGTGTCAATACCCTTGTCTTTTTTATCTTTCCATTCTGTCTTTAAATCAAGTAATAAAGCATCTACTTCATCTAATTGATCCATTACACTATTAAATTTATCAGCACTAGGTTGATGTTTTGCCATTAGTTCATCTTGCTTTTTCACCACCAAGGTTCTATCCGCTAAGCGCTCATCGCCTTTCACTTCAATCCACATAGAATCTTTTTGCTTATTAGCAGTTACTACTACCTTATACTTTCCAGGTAAAACAGCTCTACCTCTATACTCTCTTTCTTCTTCTGGATCCGCAGGCGCTTCTTCCACCATTCTTCTACGGCCGCCTCCACCTACTTTAGACATACCCGCTGCACGTTTTCCTTTTTGCTCAAAGCCCCAGTATTGTCTATTGAAACCAGAATCTACTTTGAAACTTAAATTTCTAATCACTGAATCCTGTGCGTCTTTAATTTGAACTTTTACTTTTTTAACAGTATCCATTAAATACACAGTGAAAGGATATCCCGATGGACGATTCTCTGCATCATACATTCCCCAAGTACTCCACTCATAAGATGAGTTTTTATAAGAAGCATTGATAACTGCATTTGGTGCAGAAACAAAAAAGTTATTTGCCATGCCTTTATTATGTGCCAATTTACGAAGTGGTTTAATATCGTCTAATACCCATAATGCACGACCAAAAGTGGCTATAGCTAAATCGGCCTCTCTTTCTTGAATCGCAAAATCATAAGTAGAAACAGATGGGTAACCATTTTTCCATTGTTGGAAAGTTTCCGCATTGTCTAAACTTACATACATACCTTGCTCTGTACCTACAAAAAATAAATTAGGCTCCACAATATCTTGAATAACGGTTAAGGCATAGCCTGTTACTTTAGCAGCACTTACTATATTAGTCCAAGTTTTTCCCAAATCGGTAGATCTAAATATATAAGGAGCAAAATCTCCTTGTCTATAATTATTAGCTACTACAAATACTTCATTGGCATTATAAGTAGATGCTCTTACTTGAGGTATCCAGGCACCTTTAGGAAGGCCTGTAATATTCGCTGTTAAATTTGTCCAAGTAGCACCTCCGTTAGTTGTTACTTGAACATTACCATCATCGGTACCTATCCAGATTAAACCTTTTTGGATGGTGGAAGGAGCGATTGCTAAAATAGTACAATGATTTTCTGCACCTGTGATATCAACGCTTAAACCCCCATTCGTAGTTTGATCAATTTTTGCGCTATCATTACTAGTTAAATCGGGAGAGATAACTTGCCATGCAGCACCTTTATTGGTACTCTTATGTAAAAATTGAGAACCATAATAAACTGTTTTTTTATCAAATGGATCTTGTGCAATAGCTGCATTCCAGTTAAAACGTAAAAGCGTTTTTGCATCTGGTGCAGGAGGTTGTATATAAGATGATTCACCTGTTATAGTATTATATCTTCCTACTGAACCACCTTGGCTCATGGCATATACCCAATTGGCATCTTCAGGATCTGGCACTACATCGAAACCATCTCCGCCCCATAAATTATCCCAATAGAAATTCTTAATGCCCCCTTGAATATAAGTATAGGCTGGGCCTCTCCAAGAACCGTTATCTTGCATACCACCCATTACATGATAAGGTGTTTCATTGTCTACATTAATATGGTAGAATTGGCCAATAGGAAGTTTCTCATCAAACATCCAAGTCTTACCACCGTCTCTTGTAATACCAATACCACCATCATTTCCATCTACCATAAATTTATTATCGGTAGGGTGAATCCAAAAGGCATGATGGTCTGGATGAATACCGCTATAAGGAATAATGGTTTCGAAATTTTTTCCACCATCAATACTTTTCACCACCGTTTGACTAATATACCAAAGTGTATTTTCATTTAAAGGATCACAAATAATATCTTGGAAATAAAACGGACGATTATCGACAATTGATTTTTGTGCATTCACTAATATGAAATTATAACCCCCATCATCACTTCTATATAAACCACTCTTAGTAGATTCTACTAAGGCATATACTCTATTAGGATTTGACTTACTAATCGTAATACCTACACGACCTAAATTACCTTCAGGGAGTCCATTCTCTTTTCCCAATTTGGTGAAATTTTTTCCACCATCAATAGTCATATAAATACCACTTCCCTTTCCACCACTTTCTAAATGATAAGGGTTACGATAATGATGCCACATGGCTACGAATAATTTATTCGGATTTTTTGGATCCATAATCATATCACCAGGACCAGATGTATCATTGGTAAATAAAATTTGATTCCATGTATCACCCCCATCGGTTGTTTTATAAACACCTCTGTTTTTGCTTTGTCCATAAGGGTTTCCAATGGCTCCTGCATACACCGTATTAGGATTCGTTGGATCGATGATGACACGGTGAATATTTCTTGTTTGCTCCAAGCCCATTCTCTTCCATGTCTTACCAGCATCTAATGTTTTATAAATACCTTCTCCAATACTTATTGAATTTCTTGGATTACCTTCTCCTGTTCCGGCCCAAACCACACTTGGATTAGATTGTTGAATTGCAACGGCCCCAATATTTAAAATGGGTTGCTCATCAAAAACGGGCGTCCAACTCACACCACTATTATTTGTTTTCCAAACACCTCCTGAGGCTGCACCAATCCAAATATTATTTGGATTTTCTACTTCCACATCAATAGAAGTCACACGACCACTCATTGAGGCAGGACCCACATTACGTGGTTTCCAATTTTTAAACACTTTATTAATGTCCACTTTTGTTTCAGTGGCAGCTACTACAGGCGCTGTTTTTTTTGCCTTCTGAGCTGATAAATTAGTGATTGACAAAATAGATGCCAATACAATAGACCCAAGAATAGATATACGCATAGTTATAAGTTTGCTTATTTTAAATAAATCGAGTACCTAAGCTATCATATTTTAGGCAAAAAATGGCGAAAAATGCCAAGAAAAGGTGCAGCTTTTGATGTATGGTAGGATAGATAGAGGTCCCAAACCTGCAAAGGTTTGAAAAATCATTAGAGGGAAAGATTGTAAAGCCTAATTTTCTTGTAGGATTTACAATCTTTCAATGATTCCTGCAATACCCTGACCCCCGCCTACGCAGGCAGTCACAATGCCATATTTCTTATTAAGTCGTTCTAAATCGTTCAAAATTTGTACGGTTAATTTGCTACCGGTGCAACCCAAAGGATGGCCCAAGGCAATGGCGCCTCCATTAATATTGACTTTATTTATATCTAAGTTAAGGGTTCTAATAACTGCTAATGACTGAGAGGCAAAGGCTTCATTTAGTTCAAATAAATCAATTTGGTCCTGCGTCATGCCAGCCTGCTTTAATACTTTTGGTACAGCCGCAATAGGACCAATGCCCATAATTCTTGGGTGTACGCCAGCCGAGGCGCAGTTCACTAAACGTCCAATTGGTTTTAAACCCAAGGAGTTCATTAATTTTTCACTCATCACCATCACAAAACTAGAACCATCACTTGTTTGAGAAGAATTACCTGCAGTCACAGAACCTTTCACTGCAAAAGCGGGTTTTAATTTAGCCAAGGCTTCAATGGTGGTATCTGCTCTTACCCCTTCATCTGTATCTATAGTATACGTTCGATTAGCTCTTTTATTTTTTTCATTGATATAGGTTTCATTTATTTCAATAGGTAAGATTCCTTTTTTGAAATAACCATTATCAATAGCTTGTTTTGCTTTTTGATGCGATGCTAATGCAAACGCGTCTTGATCTTCTCTTGAAATTTTATATTCATTGGCTACTGCTTCTGCAGTTAAGCCCATTGATAAATAATAATCTGGTTCATCCACTGTAATAGAATACGCTGGAACTGTTTTCCAGCCTGCAGTTGGGACCATCGACATCGATTCTGTTCCACCTGCAATAATACATTCCGCCATCCCTGTTCTAATTTTTGCAGTGGCCATGGCAATGCTTTCTAAACCACTTGCACAATATCTATTAATAGTAATACCTGGCACTTCAATGCCTAAAGCTTTCGCTGCAATTATTCTTCCAAACTGTAATCCTTGTTCTGCTTCAGGAACTGCATTACCTACAATCACATCATCTACTAATTTTGGATCCACAGAGGGTAAAGTTTTCATCAAACCCTTGATCACTTCAATGGCTAATTCATCGGAACGCATGAACCTGAAACCACCTTTTTTACTTTTTGTAACAGCTGTTCTAAAGCCAGCAACGATATACGCTTCTTGCATAAAATATGAATTTTAACACCCTAAATGTAGTCATTTTTATAAAAAGTTGTTTATGCAACTAAATATTTCATCGTAAATTTGTGGTATGCTATATCCATTGCTAAGAAACAGCTTATTTATGCTCCCTCCGGAAACTGCACATCATCTTAGTATGGGCGGTTTGCAATTGGCGCATTCTCTTCCTTTTGTAAAAAATCAATTAGCCAAACAATTTCAATACAATGCATCCGATTTATCTAAAACTTGCTTTGGTGTACAATTTCCCAACCCTGTAGGATTAGGTGCCGGCTTTGATAAAAATGCCGCTTATTTAAACGAGTTAGAAATGCTGGGTTTTGGATTTGTTGAAATTGGAACGGTCACTCCCAAACCACAAGCAGGCAATGCCCAACCTCGTTTATTTAGAATACCCGATCAAAAAGCATTAATTAATAGAATGGGTTTTAACAACGAAGGTTTAGAAATTATTGCTAAAAGATTAAAAGAAAGAAAAGCTACTACCCAATCCAATTTAATTATTGGTGGGAATATTGGAAAAAATAAAGTGACTGAAAACGCTGATGCATGGAAAGATTATTGCACCAACTTTGTAGGCCTTGAAGAAGTGGTAGATTATTTTGTGGTAAATGTAAGTTCTCCTAATACACCTGGACTGCGCGAACTACAAGAAAAAGAATCTTTAAGAAAAATATTTGCAGCGTTGCAAAATTTAAATAAAAATAATAAACCTATTTTATTAAAAATGGCGCCCGATTTAGAAACTTCGGCATTAGACGATATCATTGCATTAACCAATGAAATTAAAATAGATGGGTTGGTTGCCACCAATACCACCATTGATCGCAGCTTACTCAATACAATGAACCAAGAGAAAGGAAAAAAAATGGGAGCAGGTGGATTAAGTGGTCAGCCATTATTAGAAAAGTCTACTGAAGTATTAAAATACTTGCATAAAGGTATTGCAGGTCGCATTCCTATTATTGCTAGTGGTGGTATATTCACAGGAGCCGATGCCGAGTCAAAAATAAATGCAGGCGCTTCCTTGCTTCAAATATGGACAGGATTTATTTACGAAGGCCCCATGATTGTAAAAAATATCTGTCAACACCTAAGCGCCCATAAATAATTATGATTACCATCCAAGATTTTTGTTTTAGCGCTTTTCAAGAAAATACTTATGTTTTGTACAATGAGTTTAAAGAAGCCATTATTATTGATCCGGGTTGTTATACGCGTATTGAAGAAAAAATGTTGACTGATTTTATTCGCAAAGAAAATTTAAAGCCCAGTTTATTATTAAATACGCATTGTCATTTAGACCATGTCTTTGGTAATAATTATGTGAGTGAAACCTATGGACTGACTGCACATATTCATCCCAATGAACAAATTGTTTTAGACCGACTACCTGAAGCTGCTGCTAAATGGGGCGTTCCAACAGATGCCTACAAAGGACCCATTCAATATATAGAAGAAGGTGAAATAATTCAGTTCGGCACCGACTCATTCAAGGTATTACTAACCCCCGGGCATTCTCCAGGAAGTGTTTGTTTTTATCACGCCCAGCAGGATTTTATGATTGGCGGAGACCTAATATTTAAAGACGGCGTTGGCCGTACCGATTTACCAGGCGCCAACCCCTTGGACTTAATCAAAAGTATTCGTACACAAATTTTTCCTTTACCAGACAGCCTTACTATTTACTCAGGCCATGGACCAGCCACTACTTGGGGCAGGGAAAAAGAGCATAACCCCTATATTCAACATATTCGTAGCCAATCTTAACCTTTAGATAGTACTTAGTTAACAATTTGATAATGTAAACACCCTTCCTAGATCTGCTATATAAAGGGTAGTTTTGCACTAATAATTATGGAAGCACCTATAAAAATATTGATTGCAGACGACGAGCCTGATATTATTGAAATTATTAGCTTTCATTTAAATAAATTAGGCTACGAAGTAGCCACTGCTAAAGATGGCAGCGAGGCCATTGAAAAAGCAAACTCCTTTGCACCAGACTGTATTATTTTAGATGTGATGATGCCCAAGAGAACTGGTTTTGAAGTTTGTGAATATTTAAGAACGCAGAAACAATTTGACAAAACTCTTATTGTATTACTTACTGCCTTAAATGATGAGGCTTCTCATATCAAAGGATTAGAACTAGGAGGCGATGATTTTATTAGCAAGCCTATTAGCCCTAAAGTATTAGTAAGTAGAATTACGGCTTTATTTAGACGATTACAACCTATTGAATCAGATAAAAAAGTAATTACAATCAATGATTTAATAATTGATATCACGCAATATAAAACGGTATTGAAAGGTGTGACCCATGTACTTGCCAAAAAAGAATTTGAATTATTATACTTACTAGCAGCTCAAACAGGTCGCGTTTTTTTAAGAGGAGAGATTCTATCTCAAGTATGGGGAAACGATGTGATTGTGGGAGATCGTACAATTGATGTACATGTTAGAAAAATTAGAGCCAAATTAGGCATCGACTGTATCACCACTGTAAAAGGGGTAGGCTACAAATTCGATTATTAAATTAATTGGATCAATTATTAGGAAGATTTAATACCTTCATTCTGCCTCTTTGAACGAGGCTTTCATTACATGTTTAAAGAAAAGAACTTAACACCCAAGCAGCTTGCAGCCTTAACGGCATTATTACTGGCTTCACTGATAGCCTTGAGTATTTTCATGTTATTTTCCAATGCAAAATTGTGCATTACTTATTTTATAGTAAGTTTTTTTAGTATCTATTTTTTAATGGGTCAGCTTTTAGAATATTTTATTTATCGAAAAATAAAATTAATCTATAAACTTATTTCTCAAACCAAGGCTACTAAAAGAGAAGAAGCGTATCAAAAATATGTACTCCCTAAAAAAGGCATTGACGATGTAAGAGAAGATGTAGAAGAATGGGCCGCCCAAAAAACAAAAGAAATTCAAGACTTACAGTCCAACGAAGCTTTTAGAAAAGAATTTTTACAAAACTTATCGCACGAAATTAAAACACCCATATTCGCTATTCAAGGTTATTTAGAATTATTGGGCGATGGCGCCATGGACGAACCCGTTATAGGCAAAAAATTTGTAGAACAAGCGCAGTCAAATGTGCAAAGACTGGTTCAATTATTAAATGATGTAGACGCTATTACTAATTTAGAAATTAATAAAGACCCCATCTTAAAACAATCATTTATTATTCAAGATATTATCAATGAAGCGATAAATAATTTAAGTGTAAAAAGAATCAAAAAAAATATTCAATTTCAATTTAAAAAAGGATCTGAATCTCCTATTTATGTTTTTGCAGATAAAAATAAAATTTATCAAGTGGTGGTAAATATATTATCCAATGCTACTAAATATGGTAAAATTGATGGCCAAATTACAGCCAGTATTTATAAAATGGAAGATGAAAAAATACTCATTGAAATTGGTGATGATGGCATTGGTATTGCCGAAGAACATCTTCCTCGTTTATTTGAAAGATTCTACCGTACCGATGATGCAAGAGCCCGCGAAATTGGAGGCACAGGCTTAGGACTAGCAATATGCAAGCATATTATTGAAGCCCACGGAGAAACTATACATGTTAGAAGCAAGGTAAATGTGGGTACTACCTTTGGATTTACCCTGGCAAGCAAAGCATAATTTTCGTTACTTTTGTTGCAAATAATTTCGAATGCAAACTATTCTTGTTACAGGGGGCACTGGCTATATTGGCGCTCATACTATTGTCGATTTAATTGAAAATGGTTTTGAGGTTATTTCTGCCGATAACTTATCGAGATCTTCTGCTGATTCCTTAAAAGGCATTGAAAAAATTACAGGTAAAAAAATTAAAAATTACGAGATTGATTTAACCGATAAAAAAGCAACGGAAGAAATTTTTATCGAACATAAAAACATTACAGGCATAATTCATTTTGCTGCCTATAAAGCAGTAGGTGAATCGGTTGAAATGCCACTGGACTATTATCAAAATAATATTAGCTCTTTAATTAACCTATTACAGTTAGCTGTAAAGTACCAAGCCAAGCATTTTATTTTTTCTTCCTCTTGCACAGTGTATGGTAATCCAGACAGCATTCCGGTAACAGAACAAACGCCTTTAAAAACAGCGGCCTCTCCTTATGGGGCTACTAAGCAAATGGGAGAAACTATTGTGCACGATACCGCAGTGGCGCATCCACTTTCTGCCATTTTACTTCGTTATTTTAATCCAGTCGGCGCTCATCCTTCAATTGCTATTGGCGAACTACCTATTGGTCGTCCTCAAAATTTAGTGCCTGCTATTACGCAAACAGCTATTGGTAAATTACCTAAGATGCAAGTGCACGGCAATGATTATGATACCCGCGATGGCAGTTGTATTCGCGATTATATTCATGTTTGTGATATTGCACACGCACATACTTTAGCCTTACAACTTTCTATTAAAGAGAATAAATTAAATAATTGCGATATTTTTAATTTAGGTACGGGCAATGGTATTAGTGTATTAGAAGCCATTGAAGCTTTTGAAAAAGTATCGGGTGTGAAATTAAATTATGAGATTGGCCCAAGAAGAAATGGCGATATTGTAGCTATTTATGCCAACAACGACTATGCCGTTAAAAAACTAGGCTGGCATTGCAAATTTGATTTAAATGAAATGATGCGCACGGCCTGGGAATGGGAAAAAGCGATTGCAGGAAAATAAAGTTTGTATTATTGTTTCACCAACATCTTCTCTGCATTTTCTGCTACTTGTAAGGCTTCAATAAATTCTTCTATCTCTCCATTAATAACGGCATCTAAGTTATAAGAAGTAACACCCACTCTATGGTCAGTGACTCTACCTTGCGGCCAATTATAAGTTCTAATTTTAGCACTTCTATCTCCAGTACTTACCAATGTTTTACGATGTCTTGAAATTTCATCTTCTTGCTTACGTACTTGCTCTTCAAATAATTTAGTACGCATCATGGTCATGGCCTTTTCTCTATTTCCTAATTGAGAACGCTCTGTTTGACAAATAATAACGGTACCCGTAGGAATATGCGTTAACATTACCTTGGTCTCTACCTTGTTTACGTTTTGTCCACCTGCACCACCGCTTCGAGAAGTTTCCATTTTCACATCTGCTGGGTTCAATACAAAATCTACTTCTTCCGCTTCTGGCATTACAGCTACTGTAGCTGCTGAAGTATGCACCCTGCCTTGTGTTTCGGTACTCGGTACACGTTGAACACGGTGCACGCCACTTTCAAATTTCATAGTACCATATACATCTTCACCCACTACTTCTAATATTACTTCCTTATAACCACCCACCGAACCTTCACTCTCACTTACCAATGCCACTTTCCATCCTTTTTTCTGACAATACCTTGTATACATTGTAAGTAAATCACCCACAAATAAACTGGCTTCATCTCCACCTGTACCTGCTCTTAATTCAATAATGGCATTCTTGTCATCCTGCGGATCCTTGGGTATTAATAATTTGGTTAAGTCTTTTTCAAGCGTTTCTTTTTCCGCATCTAATGCTGGCATCTCCATTTTTGCCAACTCACGCATTTCTGCATCATCCCCATTCAAGGTTTCTTTGGCAAATTTATGCTCTTCCAACACCTTCATATAACGCTCATAAGGTATAATGATTTTTTCCAAGGAACGGTATTCCTTGCTCATTTTACCAAATTCTGATTGGTTATTAATAATCTCTGGATTGGTCAAAGCCACCCCCACTTGCTGGAATCTTGCTTTTATGGCTTCTAGTTTGTCTAACATAGTCGGTTTTCTGTGCGCAAAAATAGCTATTTTAGTTGTCAATCAAAACAATCCTATACTATGAAATATTTAGTAGCCCTTTTTTTGCTTATAACAGGTGGCGCGAATGCCCAAGCCATTCACTATAAATCGATATTAGTAGATACCCACAATGATTGCATTACCGCATGTATCGAAAAAAAAGTAAGCCTTGACCAGGACCTTACCGGCATCAACCACTCCGATTTAAAGCGAATGAAAACTGGGGGATTGGACTACCAATTATTTTCAGTTTGGTGCGATGGCGAAAAAGCCAACCCTTACGCATGGGCGATGAGATCCATGGATACCTTAGAAGCTGTTGCGAATAGAAACCCTGATAAAATTGTTATTGCAAAAAGCTGGAAGCAAATTAATAAAGCCTTAAAGCAAAATAAAATTGTAGCGCAGTATGGCGTAGAAGGGGGACATATGATTGAAGACAATATCGACCGCTTAGATACATTTTATAATAGAGGGGTTCGTTACATGACACTCACTTGGAATAACTCCCCTTCTTGGGCAAGTTCTCATACCGCTGAAAAAGATCCTAGCTATACAGGACCTAAGGGTTTGACTTCTTTTGGTAAAGAAATTGTCGCACGCATGAATAAGCTAGGTATTATAGTAGATATTTCTCATGTGGGTGAAGCTACATTTTGGGATGCCATAAAAACAACCACCAAACCGGTGATTGCTTCACATAGTAATGCTTATAGTATTTGTCCAGTTACAAGAAATTTAAAAGACGATCAAATTTTAGCTGTTGGAAAAAATGGGGGTGTGATTCACTTAAACTTCTTCTCTGGTTTTGTAGATAGTAATTTTAGTAAGAAGGATGCCGCTTTTAGAAAAAATCATAAAGCAGAAATAGATTCTTTACTTGCCACCGGTTTACAACGCGAATATGCATTCACGATGGTTTCTGAAAAATACCCTGCAGAAAGCGAAGCCATTAAGCCAGACTTAGAACAATTAATGCAACACTTTGACCATATCGTAAAATTAATTGGCATTGACCATGTGGGCATTGGTTCTGATTTCGATGGCATTAACTCTGCACCTAAAGAATTAAAAACAGTGTTAGATTATCCTAATTTTACGCAAGCATTAATAGCAAGAGGTTATGCTGATAAAGATGTTGCAAAAGTATTGGGAGGGAATTTCCTTAGAGTGTATAGAATAAACAATCCTCAATAGGAAATTTGAGGATTGTTTATTCCTTATCTAATGATTTTTCAAGCCTACCCCATAAACGGGTAGGCTTGTTTACTTAACCTAAGAAATAAAATTTAAGGGTCTTTTTTAATGTTAATAAGCTAAAAGCTTTTGCATCATTTCTTCCAATCTGCTATTTGCTAAATATTGTTTTTCCAAAACAGTATTAAAAGGAATAGGTGTATCTAAAGAAGCGCAACGCATTACAGGTGCATCTAAATATTCAAAGCAGTGCTCTGCAATCCAGGCACTAATTTCTCCACCAATACCGCCGGTTAAATTATCCTCGTGCAGAACCATTACTTTTCCAGTAGCCTTCACCACTTTTTCAATAGCCTCATAATCTAAGGGGGCCAAGGTTCTTAAATCTACAATAGAAATAGACGCCTCACTATGTGCCGCTTTATATTGCAAAGCCCAATGCACGCCCATACCATAAGTAATAATACAAGCGGCTTCTCCTTCGCTCACTAGTGCCGCCTTACCAATAGGAACTTGATAATATTCATCAGGTACTTCTGCTTCAATACTTCTATACATTACTTTATGTTCAAAATAAAGTATGGGATTGGGATCGGCCAATGCAGCAATTAATAAACCTTTTGCATCAATGGGGTTAGAAGGGTAGACCACTTTTAATCCGGGTACATGTGTGAACCATGCTTCATTCGATTGAGAATGGAATGGACCTGCTCCCACTCCCGCACCTGTTGGCATTCGAATAACAACATCTGCATTCTGCCCCCATCTATAATTTATTTTAGCTAAATTATTTACAATCTGATTAAAGCCAACCGTTACAAAATCGGCAAACTGCATTTCCATCACCGACTTGATACCTTCTAAACTTAACCCAAGTGCAGCACCCACAATAGCACTTTCACAAATAGGTGTATTGCGCACTCTTTGCTTTCCAAATTGTTGTACAAAACCTTCTGTTACTTTAAAAGCACCTCCATATTCTGCAATGTCTTGTCCCATTATAATTAATTCCGGATACAAAACCATGGACTGTCTTAGGGCTTCACTAATGGCTTCTATAAAACGCTTCTTGGTTAATATAGGATTATTTAATTCGGTAAAATCCAAAATAGTATTAGGTAAAGTAGGCGCAAATAAATCGGCCACTTCTTCTTGCACAGATGGCTGCCAGTCTTCTGGCTCCATGGCTATTTTTAAATCGGCTTCGATGCTTTGCTTTAAATCATTTCTCATCGTAGCCACTTCCATCTCTGTGATTACTTTTTCTTTCACTAAATATTGCTCGTAGTTTTTTAAAGGATCTTTTCTTGACCAAGTATCCATTAATTCCTTTGGAACATATTTCACACCACTGGCTTCTTCATGTCCACGCATTCTAAAAGTGGTACACTCAATTAAATAAGGTCTTTGATTATTAATACAATAATCTCTAACACCTTTCACCGTATCATATACTTCTAAAATATTATTTCCATCAATGCGAATACCATCAATACCATAACCCTTTGCACGGTCTACTAAATAATCGCATTTGTATTGTTCATTGGTAGGTGTGCTTAATCCGTATCCATTATTTTCAATGATAAAAATAACGGGCAGGCCCCATACAGCGGCTACGTTTAAGGCTTCATGAAAATCGCCCTCACTCGTTCCGCCCTCTCCAGTAAATGCTAAGGTGGCTTTTAATTGTCCTCTTTGTTGATAAGCGAGTGCAACGCCATCTGCGATAGCTAATTGAGGACCTAAATGGGATATCATGCCGCAGACATGATGCGCTTTAGAACCAAAATGAAAACTTCTTTCGCGCGCTTTACTATAACCGGACTTATATCCTTGCCATTGTTTAAATAAATCAGTCAAGGGCATACCTCGTGCAGTAAATACACCTAAATTTCTGTGCAAAGGCATGATCCATTCAGTAGGATCCATAGCTAGGCTAGCCCCTACTGCGATGGCTTCTTGTCCAATACCACTAAACCATTTGCTAATTTTTCCTTGACGAAGTAAAAGCAACATTTTATCTTCTATCATCCTTGGCAAAAGCAAGGATTTATAAAGATGAATCAATTGCTCATTCGATAATTTACCCCGCTTAAACTCCATTATAATTTTTATTTAAAGGGATAAATTTCCCCACTAGTCTTTTGAGTTTAATTTGCTCAACAATCTTAAAATTTCCATATACAACCATACTAAAGTAACTAGTAATCCAAAGGCACCATACCATTCCATGTATTTAGGTGCGCCCATTTCAGCGGCTTTTTCAATGGCATCAAAATCTAATAATAAATTTAAAGCGGCAATACCTACTATAAATAAACTTATACCAATACTTAATGGAGAGCTATCAAATGCAAAGCCCATATTCACTCCAAACATTCCTAGTATCCAAACAATTAAATAAAATAAACCAATACCCATGGTGGCAGACATAATAATAGAACGCAAGCGATTGGTTACACTAATAATTCTAAAATTATATAACAAGAACATTGAAAGCGCTACGCCTAAAGTTAAACCCACTGCATGTAGTACAATATTGGGATAGGTTTTTTGAAACATCTCATTAAAAAAAGCACTTATGCCTCCAATAAATAATCCTTCTAGTATTCCATAAGCAGGTGCGATATAACCAGCCCATTGAGGCTTAAACATCATCACTAAGGCTACGACAAAACCACCAATAGCGCCCACTAACATATAAGTAGTGGCAGAACTTGTATTGCCTTCAGCATATACATTCCAAACGTACATAGCAGCAGCCATGACCATGATTAATAAAAAACCAAATTTTTGAATCGTGCCACGAATACTCATTACACCAAAAGATTGCGCATTACTATGCAAACTTTTATCAAATATTTTTTCAGTAAGTGTTGGATTTCCAGATTTAAAAATTGCCATAGTTTTAAGTTTTTTTCTAGTATAAAAATACTAAATACTTTGAATGATTGTCTAAAAAAGGTTAATTCTAGGCATTTTTAAGCCCTGGATATTGGGTGATCTTATCAAAGCGGTAATACGCTCGCTTTTTTAAAAAGCCCCCCATTTTTGCTAATAAACCAACACTGCCATTGGCCGAGCGGGCAGAAAGAGTAGTAAAAAAAGACTTAATAGGTAAAAAAAGGGCTCAATAAGCATAATATCAAAGCTTTGTGGCTATGAACTTAGGCAAGAAAACTATAAAAAAACTATAAAAAGTTAAGGTTTTAGGCCCTCGGATTTGTACCTTCGTGCTCCAATTAAATCGAATATGCAAAAAGAAGTTGTTTTACAGGATGTAGTTATAAAATTTGCGGGTGATAGTGGTGATGGTATGCAATTAACGGGTCAACAATTTACCAATAACACTGCGTTATTAGGTATTGATTTAGCTACTTTCCCCGATTTCCCTGCGGAAATCAGAGCTCCATTAGGAACGCTACCAGGTGTGAGTGGATTCCAAATTCATTTTAGTTCTAACAGAGTTTATACACCAGGTGATATTTGTGATGTACTAGTTGCGATGAATGCAGCCGCTTTGAAAGTAAATTTAAAAGGCTTAAAAAAAGGCGGAAAAATTATTGCGAACATTGAAGGATTTGACACAAAAAATTTACGCTTAGCTGCTTACCCTGATGGAATTAATCCATTAGAAGATGGCAGTTTAGATGGATATGATTTAACAAAAGTAGACGTAACCAAATTAACACGTGAAGCCCTAAAAGCTTATACAGACTTAGGTAATAAAGAAAGAGACCGTGCGAAGAACATGTTTGTATTGGGTATGATTTATTGGTTATACAACAGAGACTTAGACACCACTATTGAATATTTGAAAGATAAATTCAAAAAGAAAGAATCTATTTTAAATAGTAATATCGATGTATTAAAAGCAGGTTATTTCTATGGTGAAACAGCTGAACTTTTTTCTTCTAGATACAAAGTAGAAAAAGCAAAAATGGAGCCAGGTGTTTACAGAAGTATCATGGGTAACCAAGCATTATCAATGGGTTTAATTGCAGCTGCTCAAAAAAGTGGATTACAATTATTTTTAGGAAGTTATCCCATTACACCTGCTACCGATATCTTACATGAATTAAGTAAGTACAAGAACTTTAATGTAAAAACTTTCCAAGCAGAAGATGAAATTGCTGGTATTAGTGCTGCGATTGGTGCAAGCTATGGTGGTTCTATTGGTTTAACCACTACGTCAGGGCCAGGTATGGCTTTGAAAACAGAGGCCATGGGACTTGCCATGATGTTAGAAATTCCTTTAGTTATTGTGAATATTCAAAGAGGGGGACCTTCCACTGGTTTACCTACTAAAACAGAGCAAAGCGATTTAATGCAAGCCTATTATGGAAGAAATGGTGAAGCACCTATTCCTATTATTGCCACTTCAACGCCTAGCGATTGTTTTGATTTAGCATTTGAGGCAGTGCGTATTGCACTTCAACATATGACTCCGGTTATTTTATTAAGTGATGGATATATTGCCAATGGTGCTGAACCTTGGAAATTCCCTTCTGCTGCCGACTTACCTACTATTGAAGTGAAATTTAAAAAAGCATTAGACGAAGGCGAAGAAAAATTCCTTCCTTATAAGCGTAACGAAAAAGGCGCAAGACCTTGGGCTATACCAGGCACACCAGGTTTAGAACATAGAATTGGTGGATTAGAAAAACAAGCAGAAACTGGAAACGTTAGCTATGATTCTGAGAACCATGAATTCATGGTAAAATCAAGAGAAGCTAAAGTAGATAAAATTGCAGACTATATTCCTTTACAAACCATTGACACTGGTGCTGAAAAAGGAAAAGTATTAATACTTGGATGGGGTTCTACTTATGGAACCATTAAGAGTGCTGCATTACATTTACAAAGTCAAGGCAAAGCAGTAAGTCATGCACATATTAAGTACATGCGTCCTTTCCCTAAAAACTTAGGCGATATTTTAAAGAATTTTGAAACGGTGGTTATTCCAGAAATTAACAACGGACAATTAATTAAAATTATTCGTGATAAATATTTTGTAGACGCTAAAGGTTATAATAAAATCATGGGCGTTCCTATTACTAAACAAGAATTAGTAACAGCAGTAGAACAATATTTGTAATGTATTAATAGCTGAATAAAATTCAGCCTTAACTTAACTTATAATAAAGCGTCTCTAATCTAAGAGGCGCTTTTTTTTGCGCCTTCCTTACAAAAAGAAACTAAGCCACAGGCATCGCATTTAGGGCTTCTTGCCAAACAAGTATACCTACCATGCAGTATTAACCAATGATGTGCTGTATGCACAAGTGCTGTAGGAATATGTTTTATCAATGCCTTCTCTACTGCCAAGGGTGTTGTGGCAGTCATGGGCACTAGGCCTAATCTTCTGCTGACTCTAAACACATGGGTATCTACTGCCATATTGGGTTGTTTGTCTACCACAGAGGTAATTACATTAGCTGTCTTGCGACCCACGCCAGGAAGTGTAATTAACTGCTCCACTGTCAAAGGTACTTCTGCATTAAAATTGTCTACTAATAATTGACTCATGCCAATTAAATGCTTAGCCTTATTATTAGGATAAGAAATGCTTTTGATAAGTGCAAACATTTGCTCAAAACTAGCCTTGGACATTTTTTGAGGGGTAGGAAACTGTTTAAAAATAGCAGGCGTGGTTAAGTTGACACGTTTGTCGGTGCACTGTGCAGATAAAATAACAGCTACTAATAATTGAAATGGATTCTCATACAGCAGCTCCGTTTCAGCAATAGGCACTTGCTCTTGAAAATAAGCAAGCACTAATTCATAGCGTTCTTTCTTTGTCATTATTTGGTACTGGTAGGGAGTGTATCTTCAAACAAATACAGTTCCTCTCCTTCTCTGCGTAGTAAATATCTTTCACGGGCATATTTTTCAATAGCCGCTTTATTATTTTGAATATTATTCAATTGCTTTTGCGTGTACTCTATTTCTTTTTGATAATATTTTTTAGCGTCTTCTACTTTTTTAAGTTCTGCTGCTCTTTCTCTTTGTTGAAAAAAATCTCTTTGGTCAAAAAACAACATCCATACCACAAATCCAATACTTACAACAAAGTAACGGTTGGCTACATAGGGCATTATTTTTTTGATGAATTGCATATGGGAGACTTGGCGTAAAATTAAGATAGTTCTCATGATATGACAAAAAAAAGAGGAGCCCCTAGGAGCTCCTCTTCATATTTTAAGAGTGGGTATCTTTATTTAGTACCAAACTTCAACTTGCCTTTTGTAGGAAAAACACCTGTTTCACCCAATTGCTCTTCGATACGAATTAATTGGTTGTACTTGGCCATACGATCGGTACGAGATGCAGAACCAGTCTTAATTTGACCGCAATTTAAAGCCACGGCTAAATCGGCAATAGTAGTGTCTTCTGTTTCACCACTTCTATGTGACATAATGGTATTGTAGCCATTGTGTTGTGCTAAACTTACTGCATTGATAGTTTCCGTTAAAGTACCAATTTGGTTCACTTTCACAAGTAAGCCATTCGCAATTTTCTTATCAATCCCTGTTTGTATTCTTGTTACATTGGTTACAAATAAATCGTCCCCTACTAATTGACATTTATCGCCAATGGTCTGGGTTAAATTTTTCCAACCTGCCCAATCGTCTTCAGCCATTCCATCTTCAATAGAAACGATAGGATATTTCTTCACCCAGCTTTCCCAATACTTCACTAATTGGTCGCTACTCATTTCTTTACCAGAACTTTTATGGAAAACATATTTTTTCTTCTTCGCATTCCAAAGCTCACTATTCGCTGCATCCATAGCTATTGCAATTTGGCTTCCTGTTTTATAACCAGCCGCTTGAATTGACTCCAGTACTGTTTCAATCGCTTCTTCATTGCTTTGAATATTTGGCGCAAATCCACCTTCATCTCCTACGTTGGTGCTATATCCTTTTTTCTTTAAAGTACTTTTTAATTGATGAAAGATTTCTACACCCCAACGAAGTCCTTCGCTAAAGCTAGGTGCCCCTACTGGCATAATCATGAACTCTTGAAAGTCAATTTTATTATCGGCGTGTGCTCCCCCATTTAAAATATTCATCATGGGCATCGGAACTGTTCTTGCATTGGTACCACCTATGTATCTGTATAAAGGAAGGTTCGCTTCTTCTGCAGCTGCTTTGGCTACTGCCATACTTACCGCTAAAATAGCGTTCGCACCTAATTTACTTTTATTCGGTGTGCCGTCTAAATCAATCATAATTTGATCAATCTCTGCTTGCGCAGTAATGTCAAAACCAGTGATAGATTTTGCGATTAAATCGTTTACATTTTTTACAGCCTTTAATACACCCTTGCCTAGATATTTTTTCTTGTCGTTGTCTCTTAATTCTACTGCTTCGTGAATACCTGTACTTGCACCACTCGGCACTGCCGCACGACCTAAAGCGCCTTCATCTGTTAAAACATCTACTTCTACAGTAGGATTTCCACGACTGTCTAAAATTTGTCTTGCACGTACTTCAATAATGTAACTCATATAAATAATTTAATTTTTACTTTCAATTGTTTTGATTCGAAAAGGAGACTGCAATTTACACCCTTTTTTTTAATGGGTAAGCATTTTGAATATTTCTTCTAAACTAGCGCCATGTTTATCTAATAACTGACGGGTAGGCTCATCTGCCACTAGTTTTCCTTGGTGTAATACTAACACTCGATCACATATGGCCGTAACCTCTTGTAAGATATGTGTTGAAAATAAAATCATGCTATCCTTACTTAGAGATTGTATCAAGGCCCTGATTTCAATTAATTGATTGGGATCTAAACCAGCCGTAGGTTCATCTAATAAAATAAGTGTTGGCTGATGTATTATAGCAGCTGCTATACCTAGTCTTTGTTTGTATCCTTTTGACAAGGCTGCAATTTTTTTATTTTGCATTTGACCAAGCCCTGTTTTTTCTATCACAGATTGAATGGCTGCTGACGCATTCGTGATTGAATGAACAGCAGTTAAAAACTGTAAATATTCTTTCACATATAAGTCCTGGTATAATGCATTTGATTCAGGTAAATAACCAATTTGTTTTTTTACAATACTTGCATTTTGATGGATGCGCTCACCATTTAAAATAATAGAACCTTTATCAGCTTCCAAAAAACCAGCGAGCATTTTTAAAGTAGTAGATTTTCCAGCGCCATTAGGGCCTAAAAAACCAACAATTTCTCCAGGTTTTAATTCAAAGGAAACTTCATTTACCGCCACTTGAAGGCCGTAATTTTTGCAAAGGGTATTTACTACTAATGACATAGTTCAAAACTACTTATATAAAATGATTTTACCATTAGTCTATTTCAGAAGATGCGGCAGGTAAATGATCATACTCTCCTTTACTAGCGTAGCTACCGAATATAAAAAAGCCCACACAGATAGGTGTAAAAATTAATAATATAATAACCCACTGCAAAATAACATTCGATTGAGTGGTAGCAGGGGCTTTAGAAATTTTATCATAAGCTTCATATACTAAAAACAAGATAATGCAAGGCGCTATCAGCATCCATACATATCCTAATAATTTTTTAATCGTATTCATATAATTATTTTTATTCTAATGATTAAACATAATGCCTTAGGACATTAGTCCATTACATTTTTATCTATTTTATTCGTTAAATAAAGAAGGCCAATAATAAAACATACAGAAGCTACTCCAATCGGATACCATAAGCCTGCTAAAGAATCACCAGCAGGATTGGAAGAAGTCTTGGTGAACTCAACAATTAAAGTACCTAAAAAAGGAACCAAGCCACCAAATACGCCATTACCTATATGATAAGGAAGCGACATAGATGTATATCTTATTTTAGTAGGGAACATTTCAACTAAGAAAGCGGCAATAGGACCATACACCATGGTCACATAAACAATTTGAATAAAGACCAACCAAATCATATCCCAATATGCTGCATCTCCCATCGTTTTCTCCACTACCAAATGTGGATTAGGGGAACTATACTGAATCATATCAGGATTAATTAAAGTAATAGGCCTTGTTTCATCTCTTGGCGCTTTCAAAATAATGGTATCTGTTCTAAAATATTTAAAAACAGACCCATCATAATAAGTAGTATCTGTTTGCTGCTTCAAATATATTTTCGTTTTATCCTTTGCATCATAAATAGGATAACTTGTCATGGTACTAGTAAGTCTTGCATCTACTATTTTAGTTCTATTCGCAGCAGATGTAATATTTATAAATTCTTTATAAATAGGCCTATAAGTAAGTACTGCGGCTAACATGCCAATTAACATAATCCATTTTCTGCCTACTTTATCACTTAACCAACCAAATAAAACAAAACAAGGTGTGGCCATTAATATAGCTATCAGCATTACATTTCGTGATTGCACAAACTCCACTTTACAAACTGTTTCAATAAAACTTTGCGCATAAAATTGTCCTGTATACCAAACAACCCCTTGTCCCATCACGGCTCCAAACAATGCTAATAAAACCATTTTAAAATTGGCCTTTTGCCCAAAACTTTCTTTCAAAGGATTCGTCGAAGTTTTTCCTTCTGATTTTAATTTAGTAAACATGGGTGATTCACTCATGCGCATTCTAATTAATACAGAAACGCCCACCAGTAAAATGGATATCCAAAAAGGATATCTCCATCCACCCCACTCTGCACTAAAATTTTCTACGCCTTGATTCGTTCTTATTAATATAATAATGCCTAAGGCTAAAAATAAACCCAGCGTAGCCGTAGTTTGAATCCAACTTGTCCAAAAACCTCTTTGACCTGCAGGCGCATGTTCTGCCACATAGGTAGCTGCTCCTCCATATTCACCTCCCAAGGCCAAACCTTGTAATAAACGTAGTATTAATACCAAGATAGGCGCCGCCCATCCAATAGTAGCATAACCTGGTACCAATCCAATGGCAAAAGTGGAACCCCCCATTATGATTAAGGTCAGTAAAAAAGTATGTTTACGTCCAATGAGGTCGCCCAGTCTTCCAAAGACCAAGGCCCCAAAAGGCCTTACAATAAAACCTGCTGCAAAGATGGCCAAAGTGCTTAAAAGTGCTGCTGTGCCTGCATCTGCAGGAAAGAACTGCTTTGAAATGATAGTCGCTAACATTCCAAAAATATAAAAATCATACCACTCAATTAAGGTGCCCACCGAAGAAGCGCCTATTACAAAAGCGATATTATTTTGTTTTGTTTCTTGACTCATATTTTTATTTGTTGGCCAGTGCGTATTCAAGTTAAATATTTAAACTGAAAAATGTAAATTTGACAATCATTATTTATTCAATCTGTGTATATGAGTTATCCTTATCAAATTAAAACCTTAGAAGCTTACCACGAAGCTTATAAAAATAGCATCGACCATCCGGAAAAATTTTGGGGAGACATTGCAGAAAATTTTACTTGGCGTAAAAAATGGGATAAGGTATTGGATTGGAATTTTACGGAGCCTAAAGTAGAATGGTTCAAGGGTGGCAAACTAAATATTACAGAAAATTGCATCGATAGACATTTAGCAAAAAATGCAGATAAGCCTGCCATTATTTGGGAGCCCAATGATCCCAAAGAAAATCACCGCATTATTACTTACAAACAATTGCATTTAAACGTTTCTCAGTTTGCACAAGTACTTATTAATAATGGCGTGCAAAAAGGAGATCGAGTTTGTATTTATATGGGTATGATTCCTGAGCTTGCCATTGCAGTATTAGCCTGCGCAAGAATTGGCGCTATTCATAGTGTAATATTCGGAGGCTTCTCTGCGCAAAGTATTGCAGACCGATTAGACGATGCCAAAGCTACTTACATTATTACTTGCGATGGAGCCTACAGAGGCGCCAAAGACATTCCTTTGAAATCTATTATTGACGATGCACTAGTGGGCAATACCACTATAAAAAATGTAATTGTTTGTACAAGAACTAGAACCGCTGTGTCCATGTTAAAAGGACGTGATCTTTGGTGGGAAGATGAAATTAAAAAAGTAGAAGCGCAAGGCATCACATCGGTGGATGCAGTAGAGATGGATGCAGAAGATCCTTTATTTATTTTATATACTTCTGGTTCTACGGGCAAACCAAAAGGCGTGGTGCATAGTACTGCTGGTTATATGGTATACACCAATTATACTTTTGTAAATGTTTTTCAATACGAACCCAATGATTTATTTTTCTGTACTGCCGATATTGGTTGGATTACAGGACATAGTTATATAGTGTATGCGCCTTTAAGTGCAGGTGGCACTTCTTTAATGTTTGAAGGCATTCCTACTTTTCCCGATGCAGGAAGGTTCTGGGATATCATTGATAAATTCAAAGTCAATATTTTATATACTGCTCCTACTGCTATTAGATCATTGATGAGTTTTGGATTAGGTCCAGTGGAAGGACATGATTTAAGTAGTTTAAAAGTATTAGGCACTGTAGGTGAACCCATTAATGAAGAAGCGTGGCATTGGTATGATGAAAATATTGGTAAGAAAAAATGTCCCATTGTAGATACATGGTGGCAAACAGAGACAGGGGGCATTATGATATCTAATATGGCAGGTATTACGCCCGGCAAACCAGGATGGGCCACTTATCCGATGCCTGGTGTACAAACTATTTTAGTAGATGATAAAGGATTAGAAGTAACTACCATCGAAGAAGGTTTATACCGTGGAAATTTATGCATCACTCAACCTTGGCCTGCCACCATTCGAACAACTTATGGCGACCACGAAAGATGCAGAACCAATTATTTCGCCACTTATCCTAATTTATATTTTACAGGAGATGGTGCTTTAAAAAATGAACTAGGTCAAATTAGAATTACAGGTCGTGTAGATGATGTTTTAAATGTAAGTGGCCATAGAATTGGTACGGCCGAAGTAGAAAATGCCATTAATATGCACGCAGGTGTAGTAGAAAGTGCAGTAGTAGGTTATCCGCATGATGTGAAAGGACAAGGTATTTACGCTTATGTCATTTATACTGGATCACATAGTCAAGACACCCATGGCTCCGCAGATTTGATTAGAAAAGATATTTTACAAACAGTGACTAGAATCATTGGGCCTATTGCCAAACCAGATAAAATACAATTTGTATCGGGGCTGCCTAAAACACGTTCTGGAAAAATTATGCGTCGTATACTTCGTAAAGTTGCAGAAGGTGAATTGAAAAGTTTAGGAGATACATCAACACTGCTTGATCCGGCAGTGGTTGATGAGATTGTAAAGGGTGTATTGTAATTTACTATTGCCTTGGCTATTTAATGGTTTGAAAAAATCTATTGCTCTTCGATGTGAATGACGCTAAAAACATTTTTATTCATCTAAAAATTGCGAACTCGCTTCGCTCAAACACACAATTTTTTACGATGTATAAAAATGTTTTCTTAACGCTATTCACATAAATTCGCAAGAAGATTATTTTTCAAACGCATTAAATTAGCGATGGGTCGAAGAAATAAAGTAAAATATAAATACAATCTTGAGTGTACTTTTGAGCAGAGCGAGAGGGAACGAAGGATTGCTATTTTATATTTACTTTATAGCGTAATTAAAAAATTACTGCGTCATAAGATTTTTCAATTTATTCGAAATCAAAAACAGAATGATGGAAGCAATCCCTGCCATGAATACGAAGAACATAAAAAACTCGTGCAAGTTGGAAATTTGATAGCCTGCAAAAGAAGTAATCTTTCCATTTTCAGGATACAGGGCGCTAAATACGCCTGCTAATTTATTCGCAAAGGCGTTGGCTGTAAACCATACTGCCATTAATAAAGAGGCAAATTTAATAGGCGCTAATTTATTGAAAATAGCTAGGCCAATAGGTGATAAACATAGTTCACCAAATGTATGCATCATATACATTCCTATTAACCAAATCATACTTACTTTAACACCCGTTCCCACTCCGTTCACACCAGTGGCTATCCATAAATAACCAAGGGCTAATAGCATTAAACCCATGGCCATTTTAAAAGGAGAAGAGGGTTCTTTTTTTGCTTTACCTAATTTAATCCATACCCATGCCACTAAGGGAGCAAGTGTTACTACGAATAAAGAATTAAGTGATTGGAAAAAACTTGCAGGCACTACATAAAAACCCAAGTCTCTTTGCGTATTTTCTGAAGCGAAAAAAGTAAGCGAGGCACCTGCTTGTTCAAAAGCGCTCCAAAAAAAGATAACAAAAAAGGATACCGTAAATAATACGGCTACCTTTTTTTTCTGAATAAGGTCCAATGATTTATCTGAAAAAATAACAAAGGCAATTAAAAGAATACAAGCTAGTAATAACCAAAATAAATAACTCACTACTTTAATATCAATATATACTAATGCAATAGTGGCTAAAGAAATTAAAAATAAAAAGCCCACCATCACTGGAATTTTTTGAAACCATTTTGGTGCATCTTCAGGAGCCTCTCCAATGGACTGCCCTTCTGCATTCACTAAATATTTTTTTTGAAAAACCATTTGCGTAATGACACTTAACAACATGGCAACTCCTCCTGCAAAAAAAGCCCATTTAAAATCTCCAGAATTACCTGTTTCTCCAAAGAGACCACAGACCATTGGACCCAATGCGCCACCAGTATTAATACCCATATAAAAAATAGTGTAGGCTGCGTCAATTTTAGAGTCTCCCTTTGCATACAACTGCCCTACCATACTTGAAATATTGGGCTTGAAAAAACCATTGCCTGCAATCATACATCCCAGTCCAATATAAAATAAAGGCATGGCCAAGCCTGCATTTTCATAAAAATGTCCGCAAAAAAATAGTACAAATTCTCCAATAGCCATTACCAAGCCACCTGCAATGATAGAGCGGTTATTGCCCCAATACCTATCGGCTATATAGCCACCTAAAAGGGGTGTTAAATAAACCAAACCTGTATAACTACCATATACTTGAGAGGCAAAAACTTTGTCAAACAACAGGGCCTTGGTTAAAAACAAAACCAAGATAGCACGCATACCATAGTAGTTAAATCGTTCCCACATTTCTGTTGCAAACAAAACATATAATCCCTTGGGGTGTTTCTGTGTGGTAGCTGACATAAGTATTTGTTTTATTTAATTGACTCAAATTAATAAAATCCATTCAATAAATTTTACTTTCGTGGTGCAATCCCTTTAAATATGAATATTTTACTCATTGGTAGCGGTGGAAGAGAAAATGCTTTGGCATGGAAAATGGCGCAAAGTCATCAGTGTGATGAAATTTTTATAGCCCCTGGAAACCCTGGTACTGCTGAATTTGGAACAAATTTACCCATTGACATTAATGCCTTTGATGCCCTTAAAAAAGCGGCCATTGAACACCAAATAGAAATGATTGTCGTAGGACCGGAGGAACCGCTTGTAAAAGGCATTTATGATTTTTTCAATGACGATCCCTTAACTGCTCATATCAATATCATTGGTCCTTCAGCCAAAGCAGCACAGTTAGAAGGAAGCAAGGCTTTCAGTAAGCATTTCATGCAAAGGCATCAAATACCTACTGCTAGTTATGCCGAATTCACCCTTGAAAATTATGAGCAAGGCCTTGCCTACATTGGCGCTCATGCACTTCCCATTGTTTTAAAAGCAGATGGGCTAGCGGCGGGCAAAGGAGTTATTATAGCTACCACACACCAAGAAGCATTAACCAGTTTTAAAGAAATGCTACAAGACAAACAATTTGGAGCAGCCAGTGATAAAGTAGTGATAGAGCAGTTTTTAGAAGGCATTGAGGTAAGCGTTTTTGCTCTAACCGACGGAACAAATTATAAAATTATAGGACATGCCAAGGATTATAAAAGAATTGGCGAGGGCGATACAGGATTAAACACAGGTGGCATGGGTTGCGTAAGCCCCGTTCCTTTTATGGATGCCGCTTTTATGGCTAAGGTAAATGCTCAAATTGTGGAGCCCACTATTAAAGGTATTCAGCAGGAAGGCCTTGTGTATAAGGGTTTTGTGTTCTTTGGACTGATGAATTGCCAGGGAGAACCCTATGTTATTGAATACAATTGCAGGTTGGGGGACCCAGAAACGGAAGTAATTCTACCTCGCTTACAAACCGACTTAGTAAGTCTACTAGCCGCCGCCGATAATGGCACTTTAGAGGATGTGAATATTCAATATCATGAGCAGTTCTTTGCAACTGTGATGGCCGTAAGTGGTGGTTATCCTGGGTCTTATCAAAAAAACTTTCCCATTCAAGGAATTGAGCTTGCACAAAAATTACCCGACAGCCTTGTATTTCAAGCTGGTACAGGGTTTCAAGAAAATACAATTGTTACCAAAGGAGGTCGTGTGCTTACTGTTACTAGCCAAGGCAAAGACCTTCAGCAGGCCGTTCAAAAAGCGCAAAAAGCACTTTCAACTATTCAATTTGAAGGCATGTATTTTAGAAAAGATATTGGCTACGAGTTTGCATAAAATTTTGGGTTAAAAAAACTTTGCGAATCATTTGTAAAAAGCTTTGTATTGTAAGGATTTTAGATGAATTTTGCTACATTCAACTTCAACTATTCAAATAACGATCTACAATGGGATTATTTAATTTTTTTACGCAGGAAATAGCGATGGACTTAGGTACAGCCAACACGCTTATTATTCACAACGATGAAGTAGTCGTGAATGAACCTTCTATTATTGCTTTGAATAGAAATAATATGAAAGAAGTTTTAGGCGTAGGTAAAAAAGCATTGTTGATGCATGAAAAAACGCATGAAAGTATTAAAACAGTTCGTCCTTTAAAAGATGGTGTAATCGCCGACTTTAACGCTGCTGAATTAATGATTCGTGAGTTGATGAAAATGATTTATCCAAAGAAGCCATTATTTCCTCCAAGTTGGAGAATGGTTATTTGTATTCCTTCTTCTATTACTGAGGTAGAGAAAAGAGCGGTGCGTGATAGTGCTGAACAAGCAGGCGCAAAAGAAGTATATATGATTCACGAACCTATGGCAGCTGCATTAGGAATTGGTATTGATGTAGAAGAGCCCGTTGGAAATATGATTATTGATATTGGAGGTGGTACAACAGGTATTACAGTTATTGCACTTGCAGGAATAGTTTGTGATCAAAGTATTCGTATTGCAGGTGATGAATTCACTGCAGATATAATGGAAGCATTAAGACGTTATCATAGTTTATTAATTGGAGAGCGTACTGCAGAACAAATTAAAATTCATGTGGGTGCTGCTTTGAAGGATTTAGACAATCCTCCAGATGATATGCCAGTGAATGGTCGCGACTTAGTAACAGGTATTCCTAAACAAATTATGGTTACTTATCAAGAAGTTGCCGAGGCTTTAGATAAGAGTATTTTTAAAATTGAAGAGGCCATCTTAAAAGCCTTAGAAACAACCCCACCAGAGCTTGCGTCAGATATATACCGCAGAGGTTTATACTTAACAGGAGGTGGTGCACTACTGCGCGGATTAGATAAAAGATTAAGTCAAAAAATAAAATTACCCGTTCATGTAGCAGAGGATCCACTGAAAAGTGTGGTGCGCGGAACAGGAATTGCACTTAAGAATTATCAACGCTTTCCATTTATTATGAGATAATACCAAATGAAGAATATCATTGGGTTCATACGACAAAATTTTACTTTCTTTAGTTTTCTGATACTTCAGATTCTGTCATTGGTCATGTTGTCTTCCAATAGTAAAACACATGAAACATTTTTTGGCGGCTGGAGCAACCAAGTTAGCGGAAACATTAATCAATACTATTCTAGTTGGACTTATTTTTTTAGTTTAAAAGCAACCAACGAAAAATTAGCTGCAGAAAATGTAGCCTTAAGAAATCAATTAGCACAAAATTTTGTAGGCTTTGATACGACTAAAAAATTAGGCACCCTTATTTTAAGAAAAGATAGTCTTGAAAAAATTAGAAAGTTTTATTACTACCCAGCCAAAGTGGTGGGCAATACTTTCACGCTTCAAAAAAATTATATTGTTATTGAAAGAGGCAGCAAGCAAGGTATTAAAAAAGATATGGCTGCCATTAGCCCCGATGGAAGTATTGTGGGCGTAGTGGTAGAAGTCAATGAAAATTATAGTACCATCATGAGCTTACTGCATCGCAATAGTAAAGTAAGTGCGATGTTGAAAAGAGATAAAATTGCAGGCAGTATCGAATGGGATGGCGCCGACCCCAATATATTAGTGCTTAAAAATATTTCTAAAAGTGCAGCACCTAAAGTGGGAGACACGGTTATTACCAGCCCCTACTCTTCTAATTTCCCGGCTCAGTTAATGGTAGGACGCGTAACTTCTGTCATTCAAGACCCCTCTAGTAATTTCTTAACCTTGAATGTAAAAGCAGGCACTAACTTTTTTAATTTAGAATATGTTTATTTAGTAGAGAATAGAAGAATGGAAGACCAAAACAAGGTAAATATAAAGGAGGCAGTCAATGAATAATTTACTAAAAAATACTGCTCGATTTGTTTTGTTCTTATTAGTACAAATAGTCATTTTAAACGAAGTGCCTCCAATTCATCAATTTATCACTCCCTATATTTATTTTCTATTTTTACTATGGCTGCCTTTTGGAACCAGTCGTATTAGCACCACCTTACTTGGATTTATATTCGGCTATAGCCTTGATATATTTACCAAAACCCCTGGACTGCATGCCGCTGCTTGCGGTTTAATGGGATACCTTAGACCTATTATTTTAAATTTACTCTTATCCCAAGAGGCCTCTGAAGAAGTGAGCAAAGAACCAAGTATTGCCACCATGGGCTGGGGCCCTTATGCTTTTTATGCATTTTCACTCACTTTTATTCACCATTTCTATTTAGTCTTATTAGAATGGTTGCAGTTTGGTAACTTTGGTTACTTCATTGGAAAAGTATTCTTCACTAGTATCATTAGTTTATTATTAATTTTTAGTGTAGAGCTTATCATGAACAGAAGAAAGCTAAAAAGATAATTCATGTCAATGTATAATTCGAATCGCGGGGGTATCATTCAAATTATTATTGGTATTATTTTTGTCTTAATCATCGCTCAACTCATTAGTTTACAAATATTTTCTAGCAAGTATGTACTAGCTGCTAATAACAATGCCATTTTTAGAAAAATTATTTATCCCGATAGAGGCATTATCTACGACCGTAAAAAAAGAGCTCTTTTAGAAAATACCATTAGCTATGACTTAGTGGTTATTCCCAATGAAGCCAGGGGTGTTGACACGGCTACTTTATGTGAAATTTTAAAAATAGATAAAGCCGAGTATAACAAAAGAATAGTGGAAGTGATTATTAAAAATACACGTGTTAAAGCTGGTATATTCGAGCCCTTTCTTTCTGCAGAATCATATGCACAGTTAACGGAGAACTTATACCGCTTTCCGGGCTTCTCTATATCTGAGCGTTCTATTCGTTCTTATCCTTATAATACTGCAGCACATGTACTTGGTTATGTAGCAGAAGTGGATGTTAATTTTTTAAAAAAGTATGGTGATCAAGGCTATGAGATGGGCGACTATGCGGGTATGACAGGTTTAGAAAAACAATATGAGTCTATCTTAATGGGACAAAGAGGTGTCAAAAGATATTTGAGAGATAATAAAGGAAAAATACAAGGTGCATTTGAAAAAGGAGAATTTGATACACTAGCCATTGCAGGTAGAAACTTATTTACGAGCATGGATGTAGAAGTGCAACAATTAGCAGAAAAATTATTACAACATAAAATAGGAAGTGTGGTGGCATTGAATCCTAAAACAGGATCTGTGATTGCGATGGCTTCTAGTCCTGGATACAATCCTAATTTATTGACGGGTAATCAAAGAAGAAAAACAATTGGTAGGTTATTAACCGATACAGCGCGTCCTATTTACAATCGTGCTATTAAAGGTCAATACCCTCCAGGTTCTACCTTTAAACCCTTGGGCGCTTTGATTGCATTAGATGAAGGACTTATCACACCTAGTTTTGGATACAATTGTTTTGGATTATATACATCTTGTGGTGACCCGAGAAAATGTGAGCACCATAATGCCGGACACGCTGCTAATTTACAATTGGCCTTGGCTTATTCTTGTAACTCTTATTTTTTGCAAGTTTTTAGAATGGCCATTGACAATCCAAAATACCGTGATGCCAAAAAAGGGTATTTGAAATGGAAGCAGTACATGAATAGTTTTGGCCTAGGTAGAAAATTAGGAATTGACCTGCCTAGTGAAAATAGAGCCAACATTCCCGATACCGCGCAGTACAATAAAGACTTTGGTGGCGCTAAGTACTGGAATAGTTGCTATATGTTAACCTTAGGTATTGGCCAAGATAGAATGACAGCTACTCCTTTACAATTAGCCAATGCAATGGCCTTTATTGCGAATAAAGGATATTATTACACGCCTCATTTTATAGACAGTGTAGAAGAAGAAGATGAAATAGATAAAAAATTATTGGAGAACTTTCGTATGAAACAAGAAGTGACTAAAATACCTACTGAATATTTTGATGTCATTAAAGAAGGTATGCATGATGTAACTGTTTTCGGAACGGCTGCCTTTATTAAAGTACCTGGTCATGAATTTTGTGCTAAAACAGGAACTGCACAAAACCCACATGGAAAAAATCACTCCTTATTTGTTTGCTTTGCGCCCAAAGACAATCCTAAAATTGCAGTAGCAGTCATAGTAGAGAATGCGGGCTTTGGTTCTACTTGGGCAGGCCCTATAGCAGGCCTTATTATGGAAAAGTATTTAAATGATACTTTAACCAAAGAAAGTAAAACAAAGGTAGACTACTTATCCAATGTCGATTTAATGCCGGAATCTATTAAAGCCTGGTATATTAGAAATAATAAAACTGAAATGCTCACTCCTATTGAATATAACAATGATGAATTAGCAGATGTTTGGGATATGGAAATGATTTCTGAAAATACGCCTATCAAAGCTAAAGTAGATACCATCAAAAAAATAGATACTGTAACTCCACCAGCTAAACCAGTAGCCCCTCCTATAAAAAATAAAAAAACAAAAGAGCAGGGATTAAACCCTACTATGAAAAAAAAGAAAGCAAACAGTAAAATAAATAATGTCAGCATCTAGTAACAATAATAACTTTTCAAAAGGGACCGACTTAGCCGTCATCCTACTTTACCTTATTATGGTAGCTATTGGCATTATGTGCATTTTTATGGTAGAGTACAATCCTAATTTAACTTGGAGCAACTCTTTTTTAACGGCTAAAACGAATTATAGTAAACAAATTTACTTTGCTATTTTCTGCGGATTTGTGGCCATCTTTATTTTACTTATCGATAGTAAATTATTTACAGCCCTTGCTAATATTTCTTATGTACTAGGTATCTTACTAATGTTGGCCACTTTTGTTTTAGGTAAAAATATCAATGGCTCCAAAAGTTGGATTCCCATTGCAGGAGGCTTTAATTTACAACCTGCAGAATTATGCAAAATTTTCACTGCCCTCATTTTAGCAAAATTCATTGCTAAACCAGAAACCGATTTTACCAAATTAAAGTCTCATATCATTGCGGGTATGATGATTGCCTTTCCTGCTGTTTTATCCATCATGCAACATGAATTAGGCCTAGCCTTGGTCTACAGCGCCTTTATATTTGCTATGTACCGTGAAGGGCTGCCTCCGGTCATTCTTGTAATCTTGCTTTCATTTGCCATATTGGTTATCGCTACTTTATTACTAGCACCTACCACCCTTTCTATTATCTTAACTGCCCTAGCAGGATTATTTATTGCCAACATGATTAAAAGGTTCAAGCGCAATAAAAAAAATATCTTAATAGTGCTTGCCATCTGGCTAATAAGTTTTGGTACGGTTCGATTTGCAGTACCCTATATTTTTAATAATGTATTTGAGTGTTATCAAAGTACCCGCATATATTCAATGATTGGTAAAGAGTACGATTGTTCTTTAAATAAAAAATCGGCTAGCTCCATTACAGAAAAGAAAAGTAAAAAACCCGATGACTACAATGTGAAGCAAAGTAAAATTGCCATAGGCTCTGGTGGTTTTTGGGGTAGAGGTTTTTTAAAGGGCACACAAACTAGAGGAAGATATGTACCTGCACAGCATACCGATTTTATATTCACTTCCCTAGGAGAAGCTTTTGGATTTGTAGGCACATTTACTTTTTTAGCGCTTTATTTATTTTTCTTGTTTAGACTTATTAGAATTGCGGAGAGACAAAGAAGTACTTTTTCAAGAGTATATGCCTATAGTGTGGTGGGTATTTTCTTTTTTCATATTGCGGTGAATATCTGTATGTCCATTGGCTTATTTCCTGTAGTGGGCATTCCACTGCCTTTAATTAGTTATGGCGGTTCCTCTTTGCTTACTTTTACAGCCCTTTTATTTATTTTATTAAGATTAGACGCAGACAGACAGATGGTGCTGCGTTAATGCTTATTTTTGTAGTATGCGCATTTACCCTTTATCTGAAGGCAGTTTCTCCATTGATGAAACAAAAGTCTTTAAGCCTTTTGATAGCAGCAGTCCCGATTATCCTAATAGGCCCAAGGGCAGTATACTTGTAGAAGTCCAACCCTTTGTCATCATTACCGATAACGATATTATTTTATTAGATACAGGGCTTGGTTATTTAAATAAATTAGGTGTCTTACAAATTCATGAAAATTTAATGGCATTAGGTATTGACCCCTCCAAGGTTACCAAGGTTTTTTTAAGCCATTTACACAAGGACCATGCTGGAGGCATCAGTTATTTGCATCCAATACATCAGGAGCAATTTATAAGTTTCCCTTATGCAAAGTACTATGTGCAAAAAAGAGAATTTGAGGAAGTTATGCAAAATAGCAAGAACCCTACACTACTAGCACAAGTAGGTATCCTAGAAAGTTTTAGCGGAACAGTATGGCTTACAGAAGACAAAGGTAGTATTGATAATATTATTCATTATGAAATAACAGGTGGTCATTGCGCGTTTCATCAAGCAGCTTGGATCAAAGAAAATGAGGAAATTATTTTTTTTGGTGCAGATGTCGCTCCACAATTACAACAAATGAAATCAAGATTTGTGGCTAAATACGATTTAGACGGAAAGAAAGCATTAGAATGGAGGCAGCTATGGTGGGAGGAAGGAAATAAAGAGCAGTGGACTTTTGCCTTTTATCATGATATTAGTCAGCCTACCTTTAGAGCTGATACAAATATCTAGCAATATTTTTTGATACTATTATTAAACCGCGCCACTGTCTTTCCAATGCCATAAATGCAAGCAGGCATAGGTTCTATAGGGCGACCAGCTTAGCGACCTTTTCAACATCTTGGCTTGTAACTCTTTTTTAGTAGTGTATTTTATTTTATACAATCTTATCATGGCTTGTTGAATACCTAAATCATCTAGGGCAAAAACATCTTCATGGCCAAGGCTAAACATAAGTAGCATCTCCACGGTCCACCTACCAACACCTTTTATTTGCGTTAACAAAGTAATCACGTCTTCCGGTTCCATCGCATATAACTGCTTATCTGTAATTTTTTGGCTTAGAAAAAACTGAGCCACATTTTGAACATAGTTCACTTTTGAATTGCTTAATCCAATACCACGCAAAGTATCAAAAGGGGTATCTATAATAGTTTGCATGCTAGGCTCTTTGCCCTTATATACATCCATAAACCTTTTAAAAATAATGGCTGCTACTGTAGTACTTAATTGTTGTGAAACAATACTAGCTATTAAACGAATGGCTGTGTTTTTTCTTTTCTTTAAAATATAGGGCTCCCCTTTTACAAGTGCGGCTAGGCCTTTATCTTTTTTCAAATGCTTTTGATAGCTCATACCCACAAATTAGGTAGAATTCAATAATTTTAATTAACTTTTCAATGAATAAATTATATACTATGAAAAAATATTTCACTATTACAGGGCTATTTATATGCTTAATAAGTTTTGCGCAAAACAAAGATAAGCAAGCCATTCAGCAATTATTAGATAAGCAAGTTGCCGCTTGGAATACAGGCAATATAGATGCCTTTATGTTGGGCTATTGGGAAAATGACAGTCTTATGTTTATGGGTAAAAATGGCCCTAATTATGGCTACAACACTACCTTGGTCAATTATAAAAAGAATTATCCCGACACTGCCCATATGGGTCAATTAGCCTTTACCATAACACGTATGCAAGCGCTCAATACCGATCACTATTTTATTATCGGACAATTTCATTTAAAAAGAACCGTGGGAGATGCTAATGGAAATTTTACACTTGTATTTAGAAAAATAAAAGGGGTTTGGAAAATTATATCCGATCACACGAGCTAAACTAAGCAAGACTAAGTTAGACAGGTATATTATAGAAGTTCTATTGAATAGCCGCTAGTTTATTTTAATACCAATAGGATTTTTCCAAATTCTGTAAAGCGTGTAAGCGAAGCCTATAAAACTTAGTAATAAGAACAAGTAAAATAATACATTACCTAGCTTCCACTCGGTTTCAATGAATGCATAGCCCCACATAATACCAAAGGCAACATTTATGGACATCCAAAATACCACCAAACCAATGGTGCGCATAATTCTATTTAAAAATTGAAGTAATAATGGCTCCATATAATTAATCTAAGCTTTGTTTATTATTGGCTGCGGCTTTTAATAAGCGATCAAATTGCGCAGGTGTTAAGTCGTTATAAAAATAATATACAGGATCAACTTTAATATTTCTTTTAATTACTTCATAATGACAGTGCGGGCCAGTACTCTTGCCTGTATTGCCAATATAACCAATCACTTCCCCTCTTTTTACAGACTGTCCCACCTTGGCTTTTACACGCACCATATGCCCGTATAATGTTTGGTATCCAAACCCATGATTAATCACTACTTTATTACCATAACCATCGGTATTAAACCCCGCTGCCTGCACAACTCCATCTGCAGTGGCATAAATAGGTGTTCCCGATGGTGCTGTAAAATCTAATCCCTGATGAAAACGAACGTCTTTATAGATGGGGTCAATTCTATATCCAAAGCTTCCTGCAATTCTATTTAAGTTTTTATTACTCACCGGCTGAATAGAAGGAATGGCCTTTAATAATTTTTCTTTGTTCTTCACCATCGTACCTATCTCTGAAAAGGAAGTAGTCTGATAAGCCATTCTTAAATTTAAATTATTTAACTGACTAGTCATATTTTCTAGTAATTCATTATTAGAAAAACTTTGCAATAAACGTACTTCTTTTTTGGACTCCATTTCTTTCACCCTAGCACTATCTGGTATAGGACTTGATTCAAAAATAGATCGGTACACTTCATTGTCTCTACTTTCTAATTCAACCATTTGTAATTGCAATTTTTTCAACTCAGATGACAAAACACTGTAATTCTCTTTATACGTCTCATTTTGTTGACGCAATAATTTTTCTTTAGGCGAGTCGATATACTGAAACATCACAATCACAATAATAACACCTGTTACTATAGAAGCTGCCACAAAGCCAAAAAGCTGGAGCAGGCGCACTCGAAGGGGCACTTCCACTTTTTCAAATCGAAGGCTATGGGTATTAAAGAAGTATTTTATTTTCTTCATTTGAAATAAGCCATTTTTTTGTCTAATTAGGCCATAAAAAAGCCCCAATTCCTTACCTTTGAGGACATTAAAAAAGCATAACAAATATAGCTTTTAAGACCAATACAGCCTAAAATTAAGCTAATGATGACTAGCCCTGAAATAAGACAACAATTTTTAGATTTTTTTGCATCTAAAGGGCATGCCATTGTTCCTTCCGCTCCTATTGTCGTAAAGAACGACCCTAGCTTGCTTTTCACCAATGCAGGTATGAACCAGTTCAAAGACTTTTTTTTAGGCAACCAAGAACCGAGTCACAAAAGAATTGCCGATACACAAAAATGTTTACGCGTAAGTGGTAAGCATAACGACTTAGAAGAAGTAGGTGTGGATACCTATCACCATACCATGTTTGAAATGTTGGGCAACTGGAGCTTTGGCGATTATTTTAAAGGAGAAGCCATTGAGTGGAGTTGGGAATTATTAACAAAAGTATATGGCATTGATCCTGCAAGATTATATGTATCTGTTTTTGAAGGAGACCCTTCTGAAAACCTCCCCGCTTCAAGCGTAGCATTAATGCATTGGAAAAAATGGGTAGCCGAGGATAAAATTATTTACGGGAATAAAAAAGATAATTTCTGGGAGATGGGTGACACCGGACCTTGTGGCCCATGCAGTGAAATACATGTCGACATGAGATCCGAAGAAGAGATTGCTAAAATACCAGGTCGTGATTTAGTGAACAAAGACCATCCTCAAGTCATTGAAATTTGGAACAATGTATTTATTCAATACAATAGAAAAAAAGATGGCAGCTTAGAGCCACTTCCTAATAAACATGTCGACACCGGTATGGGTTTTGAAAGACTAGTGCGTGTCATTCAAAATAAAAAAAGCAACTACGATACCGATGTTTTCACAGGCACCATTGCAGTAGTCGAAAAAATCACCCATAAAAAATACGACTACAGCGATACCAAAGAAGCTGTTGCCTTTAGAGTTATTGCCGATCATATTCGCGCCATTGCCTTTACCATTGCCGATGGACAACTACCCGCCAATACTGGCGCTGGTTATGTTATACGTCGTATTCTAAGAAGAGCAGTAAGGTATTATTATTCTTACTTAGATTATAAACAACCATTACTACATCAACTAATGCCTACATTGGCAAAACAATTTGAAAATGTATTTCCTGAATTAACAGGACAACTTGAATTTGTAACTAAAGTAGTAAAAGAAGAAGAGGAAGGTTTTTTACGCACCTTAGAAAAGGGGTTGAAGCGTATGGATGATATTATTAGTACGCATCCGAAAAATTCAACCATTGAAGGAAAATTAGTTTTTGAATTATTTGACACCTTCGGATTTCCTGTCGATTTAACTAGGTTAATAGCAAGTGAAAATGAATTGCAAGTAGATGAGCCTGGATTTGAAAAAGAAATGCAGCAACAAAAAAACAGAAGCCGTGCCGCTACTGCTATTGATACAGGTGATTGGATACAAGTAAACCCCGATATGGAAACTCATTTTATTGGGTATACTAAAACTGAAACTACTGCCACTATTATTAAATATAGAAATGTAAAAGCCAAAGGAAAAGAAGCCTATCAATGGGTTTTATCAGAAACTCCTTTTTATGCAGAGAGCGGCGGTCAAGTGGGCGATATAGGTAGTTTTCAATTTGAAGATGGCAGCACCATTGAAGTAACAGATACTAAAAAAGAAAATAATTTATTTATACATTTCACAGATAGCTTACCCAATACTATTTCAAATAGCGTTAAAGCCTCTGTGAATACTAGTGCAAGAAAAGCAACCACGCTTCACCATTCTGCAACTCACTTATTACATGCTGCTTTAAGAAATATACTAGGCAAGCATGTGGCACAGAAAGGAAGCTTGTGCAATACCGATCAATTGCGATTTGACTTTTCACATTTCGCTAAAATGACTGCTGAAGAAATTAACCAAGTGGAAACAATGGTGAATGCTAAAATCAAAGAAAATATTCCTGTAGTCATTAAGGAAATGAATAAAGAAGAAGCGATTGGTTTAGGTGCGATGGCTTTATTTGGAGAAAAATATGGAGATAAAGTACGTGTGGTAGTCATGGACCCTGCCTATTCTATTGAATTATGCGGTGGTACCCATGTGGGACATACGGGAGAAATAGGTGCCTTTATTTTAAAAGCAGAAGCATCTGTTGCTGCTGGTGTTAGAAGAATTGAGGCAGTGGTTGGAGAAGCGGCTGCAAAACATATTACTGAGGTAAATGAAAAATTACATAAACAAATAGTTCAACTAACTGAGGCTTGTGCATTACTTGCTGCAAAAATAAATACTCCCTTTAAAGCACCTGAGTGGAATGAAAATTCTTCAGTAGCTGTTTTAAATGATACGATTGCTTCTTTGCAATCCAGTCAAAAAGAACTCTCTAAAAAATTAGAAAGTAAAGAAGCATTACTTGTCAATGAATTAACCACTCAATATAGCAGTCAATTTGAAACTATTAATGGAATTGCCTTTTTAGGAAAGGAAATAGCATTGTCAAGCGCCGATAATTTAAAAAAATTAGCTGTAGCCTTGGGACTCACTCAAAATAATCATTGTATTATTTTAGTAGCTACTATTGAAGGGAAAGCTTCTGTTGCACTTTCCATTAGTGAATCTCTAAGTGCTACTATGCCTGCTACTCAAATGATTAAAGAAAAAATTGCACCTCTAATTAAAGGGGGTGGTGGTGGACAAAAAACCTTGGCTACTGCAGGTGGTCAAGATGCAAGTCAACTTAATAAAGTCATTGAAGTGGTCAAACAAAGCTTATAATTTGTATTAATTCATTGATTTTCAACTATATACCACTTTAACAAAATAATATTTGCGAATAGTTTCGTAGTTCATAATTTTCCCTATTTTTGAAATTCAAATATTAACGATCATGAAAAAAATACTAGTCTCTTTATTATTGGTAAGCTTTGCTTTCCATTTTGCATTAGCACAAACGGGCGAAGTGATCATCACAAAGAAAAATCCAAAAGAAAATGCGCCTGCAGTAATCATTAGCAAAGATGGTAAAACACCATTGTATATACTAGATGGTAAAATTGTAGCAAGCATTAATGATATTGCACCAACTGATATAGAAAGCGTTAGTGTATTGAAAGGTGCCATGGCTATAAAAAAATATGGTGAGAAGGCAGCTAATGGTGTGGTAGAGATTGTCAGTAAAAAGAATGCAAAAAAAGAGGGGATAAATAATTCATCAAAAAAATCATCAAGCGATTCTACCAAAGTAACTGTCACCATTGACGGATATAAGAATGGCAAAGTAAATACAGACGGAAATACAGATGTAAATATGACGGTGGTAGTAGATGGTAATAAAGTAACTATTAATGGAAAAGAAGTGGACGAGAATGATCCTCGCTTACAAGTAGAAGGAAAAGGTAATAAACGTATTATCTTAAAGAAGTTAGATAAGCAGCCAAGAATAATAGTAGAAGGCAAGCCCCTTAATAGTCTTGACTTTGGTAAAGGCCTGCAATTAGATGGCGATATAATTATTAATGAAAATGGGGAAGATAATTTTGATATCATTGTGCCTAATCAAGCAAAAACGAATGAAGCTTTTTTAGGGGTTGTTACAGAAGAAACTGAACAAGGTGCTAAAGTGAATCAAGTAAGTGATGAAAGCCCTGCAGCGAAGGCAGGACTAAAAGAAGGCGATATTATTACTAAAGTAAATGATATAAAAATTGATGGCCCCGCTTCTTTATACGATGCCATTGGAAAATCTAAACCAGAAGATAAAGTAACAATTAGTTATATTAGAAATGGAAAAACAAGTACCCAAGTGGTAAGTTTAGCGAAGAATAAAAATACCATGCAGTATTATAATTTTAGCAGCCCTGAGGGACAAGGCGGGCCTAGTTTTGATGCTTATCCAAAACAATATCTTGATCCTAATACAAGAAAATATCAACAAAGCCCAAGAGGTTTTAACTTTGCAATACCTAATTTTCCTGGCATGGAAGGTATGACCATACCTGGCTTTGAAAATAAACCAAAATTGGGCATTAGTATAGAAGATACTGAAACAGCTGATGGCGTTAAAATTACAAATGTGTCTGAAAATTCACCTGCTGCTAAAAGTGGTTTATTAGAAAATGATATTATAGTTCAAGTAAATGATCAAAAGATTAAAGAAGTGGACGCCTTAAAACCCATCATTAAAGATGCTAAAGAAGGAACTAGTTTCACCTTTCAAGTAAAAAGAAATAAAGAGCTAAAAACTATTCTGGTAAAGCTTCCTAAAAAACTAAAAACAGCCAATTTATAGGCTTTTAAATTAGTACTTTTGCCCTATGGCAGTCGGAGAAAAATATGAGGCGGTTATAGGTTTAGAAATTCATGCTCAATTAGCAACAAGTAGCAAGCTGTTCTGTGGAGATGCTGCTTCCTTTGGAGCGGAGCCGAATACTCATATCAGTCCTATTACCATGGGGCATCCCGGCACCTTACCCAAGACCAATGCCAAGGCCATTGAATATGCCATTCGTATTGGGCTGGCCTGCGGATCCAAGATTGCCAAGGATAATTATTTTGCACGCAAAAATTATTTCTATCCCGATTTACCTAAAGGTTATCAAGTATCACAACATACCACTCCTATTTGTGAAGGCGGTACCATTAGCATACAATTACCTACTGGTGAAAAAATAGTACAACTCAATAGAATTCATTTAGAAGAAGATGCTGGTAAAAGCATACATGATATTTCTGCAACTGATACATTAATTGATTTAAACCGTGCAGGTACTCCTTTAATTGAAATGGTCACCGAACCTTGCATTCATTCTGCAGAAGAAGCCTTTTTATTTGTAACAGAAGTAAGAAAGCTAGTGCGTTGGATAGGAATTTGCGATGGTAATATGGAAGAAGGAAGTTTAAGATGCGATGCGAATATATCCATTCGTTTAAAAGGGGTCACTACATTAGGCACTAGAGTAGAAGTGAAAAATTTAAATTCTATTCGAAATATTAAAAAGGCCATTGAATTTGAAATTGATCGTCTTATAGAAATAACAGAAACAGGCGGCACCATTATTCAACAAACAAGAAGTTTTGATGCCAACAATGATACTACCTTTTCCATCAGAGATAAAGAAGACGCCAATGATTACAGGTATTTTCCCGATCCGGACCTAGCCCCTTTTCATTTAACAGATACTTTTATTGAAAGCATTCAAAAAAAATTACCTACCCTACCCGCTAGTTTAAAAAAGCAGTGGAAAACAGCATATGATTTATCGGACTATGCCATTGATCAATTAGTAGAAGATAAAGAAGAAGCCGATTTTTATATGGAGTGGGCGGCTACATGCAAGCATTATAAAGCGATTGCTAATTGGATGATTGGACCCATTAGAGCTGCCGTTAATGAAGGCAGTCTTAGTTTTGAACAACTAAGCAAACTTATACCCTATTTAGTAGAGTTAGTAGAATTAGTGGAAACGAATCAGTTGAGTTTTTCAGTGGCAAGTACTAGGGTGTTCAAAGAAATGATGGCGAACCCAGGCTCTCCCAAGGACTATGCTACCATAAATAATTTATTACAAACAGGCTCTACAGACGAAATAGAAAAATGGATTGAGGAGGTTTTAGCCAATCATCCTGAAAAAGTAGCTGAATATAGAAAAGGTAAAAAAGGACTTTTAGGTTTATTTGTAGGCGAAGTGAAGAAAATAAGTAAGGGCAAGGCCGATCCTAAAATGACGACTATTTTATTAGAACAAAAATTGACTTAATTTAGTATCCTCTATCGTTGAACTCAAAATAAAAAAAATGAATATTAAGAACCTATTGGCCTCTTTAGTGGCTATGATGATTATCATCACAGGCTGTAAAAATAGTTCTGACGAGAAAAATTATACCATTGCTGGAACCATACTACATGCTGCCAAAGGAAAATTATTATTGCAAGAAGTGCCTTATGGAGGCTTGCCTATTATTACAATGGATTCTATTACATTAAATGAAGAAGGTAAATTTTCATTTCAGTTTATAGCCAAGCAAGAAGGTATTTATCGTATTGCCACCGAAAATGAAATGGAAATACTATTTATCAATGACGAAGAAAATATACAAATAAATGCAGATGCGAATAATTATCAATCCTATACCATTAAAGGATCTGCAACAAGTCAAGCCTTAATTAATTTTTTAATAGAGTATCGCAAAAGGGATTCTTCATTAATGTCTACCATTTATAATTTAGATGCTTTGCAAAAACAAAATGGAAAGGATAGCACTATTTTTTGGTTGCAAAAACAACGTGTTAGTAAAATAGACGATATTAATAAATTAGTGGGCAATATTATTAGCACTTCTACTAGTCCCGCTTTTGTATACTATACCTTAGGACTTAGTTTAAGATCCATGGAATCGGCGCAGGTATTGGCTTTAGCGAAGGCTGCTGCAGAAAAATTAAAAGCAGAACCGCTTACACAATTTGCCAATTTATTAAGTACACAAGTACAAGCCAATGCCAGAACCACTGCGATTACTGTTGGAAGCATGGCCCCTGAAATTGCACTGCCTGATGCCGATGGAAAAATAATTTCACTCACTAGTTTAAGAGGCAAGTATATATTGGTTGATTTTTGGGCTAGCTGGTGCGGCCCTTGCAGAGGCGAGAACCCCAATGTTGTAGTAGCCTACGAAAAATACAAGAAAAAGAATTTCACCGTATTAGGTGTTTCTTTAGATGATGATAAAGATAGTTGGCTAGAAGCCATTCAAGATGATAAATTAAATTGGCAACATATTAGCGATCTTAAAAAATGGGAAAGCATTGTAGTGAGTGCTTATCAAATAGAAGGTATTCCCTTTAATATTTTAATAGATCCTACTGGAAAAGTAATTGCTACAGACCTAAGAGGCGATGCCTTACAAAATACCTTAGCTTCTATTTTACAATAAGAATAACATATATTAACGCTGCTTAATAAATGTTTTAATTAAAGCAGGTAGTAATATTAAATTGGTGAATGTACTTACAACTAGTGTAAGGGATGTAAGCCATCCTAAAGCCTTGGTACCTCCAAAATCGCTAAAGCAAAAGATAACAAAACCTGCCACCAACACTAAAGAGGTATAAATAATACTAATCCCAGTGTGTTTAATGGTTTGAATAAGTGTTGCATGCACATTATTATTTAAACGTGGTAGTTCCTGTTTATAGTTTACTAAAAAACGAATAGTTACATCAATGGCTATACCAAGGGCCACACTGAATACCAGTACTGTAGAGGGTTTTAAAGAAATACCCACCCATCCCATTAAGCCTGCCGTTATAAGTAAGGGTACAATATTGGGCACTAAAGAACACATTAAAATAGGAAAAGAACGGAATAAGAATATCATACAAATGGCAATTAATAAAAATGCCCAAAATATAGATTCACCTAAGCCTCTTACAATAAAATTACTGCCTTCTAAAAAGGTGACACTAGATCCTGTAATTTCCACCTTGTATTTACTAGTATCGAAAATAGCCTTTGTTGCACTATCTAGTCTTTGTAAAAAGAAAGGCAGCTGAGCGCTTCCAATATCTTTCATATTCACACTCACCCTTGATTCTCTTTTAGCTGAATCAATAAATTTAGATAATAACTGCGTGGGGCTTGTGCCTATTGCAGTACTTGTTTTTTGAGAATCTGTTTTTAAATAAGGGGCCATGAAGGCCATTTCAGTTCCAGTAGGCACCGTATAGGCGTTTGAGTCGCCATCATAAAAAGCTTGTTTTGCAAACTTAATACCTTCTAATAAACCCAATGGCTTTCCCAACTCAGGTTGTTGTTCTAAATATTGGTGTAGTTCATCAATCGCTTCTAAGGGTTTAATAGAGCGCACCAAACCATTTTTTTTCTTAGTATCAATGATTATCTCCAAAGGCATTACCCCACCCGCTTCTTTTTCAAACCATTTCAAGTCGGTATATAAAGTATCTTTTTTAGGTAAATCATCTACAATAAAGGCTTCTTTCTTTATACGCATCAAACCCATGATAGATACTACCACTAAAATACTGGTAATGGCAAATACCCATTTCGTATGCTGAAATGTCCACCTTTCTATTTTAAGCAATACCCTTTCTAAAAATTTGTTTTCTAAATATTTTACGTGCTTAGTACTAGGCGGCGGTAAATATGTAAGTACAGGGGGTATAAATAATAAACTAATTAAAAACAAGGCCATGATATTTAAACCAGATACCCAACCAAATTCTTTTAATAAAGGGCTCTTGGTAAAAGCAAAAACAAAAAAACCAATGGCTGCTGTAATATTACAAAACAAAGTAACAACCCCCATTCTGCCCACCATTTGCTCAATGGCTTCTTGTTTATGATTGGTTGCTTTATAGGAAGTATGGTACTTATTTAAAAAGTAAATGCAATTAGGAATACCAATGACCACAATTAATGGAGGAATAAGTGCAGTAAGTAAAGTAATTTTTTGGCCTAATAAAACCATGGTTCCAAAACTCCAAATTACCCCCATCACAACCACAGACAAGCTAAGTAAGGTGGCGGAGATAGATCTAAAAAATAAAAACAAAGTAATAGCCGATAATAATAAGGACCCTATTAGAAACCATAGCATTTCTTTTTTAATTCTATCTGCAAGTATAGTTCTGATATAAGGCAGGCCACTAATATGCACAGCTAATTTTGTTTTAGAAGCAAAACCATCCAACTTAGATTGTAAATTTTTAATAATAGCCGACCTAGCGCCACTATTAATTGAATCTGGTAAAAAACTAATAGCCATTATATAAGCATGGCTACTGGGGTTATACATTAGGTTTTTATAAAAAGGAAGGCTTTCTAAAACAGCTCTATCTGCAGCTAAAGCGCTATCAGAAGTATAGGGCGCATTAAAAATTTTATGTGGTAAGAATTTACTCGCAGCACTATCTTTAACAATGGTATAGGCATTGGGTACACTCAATACCTCTGTGACGCCGGGTATAGTTTTGATATCTTTTTGCAAGTCGGCTACTTGATTAAAGATGCCTGCTGTGAAAAATGAATCGGTCTGAAAGCCCACGACCATTGTAGTGCCATCGACACCAAATTTTTTTACAAAATCTTGATAGATAACAAATTTTGGATTGTCCTCAGGAATGGCTTTTGTAAACTCATAGCTTAGCTTAACTTGTATTGCAAAATAGCCCATGAACAGGGTGCTCAATGCTAAAAAAGTTAAAGCCGCTACTTTATACTTTACAATGTTCTTTCCTAATTGAAGCCAAGTCATAGTCTATAATTTAAAATTAGTTCACCCATAAAAACGCTGCTAATTGCGTGCTAAGTCCAATGACAAAACCCACTACTAGCTCTTTATTCGTGTGATCACTTACTATCATTCTGGCGCTCCATACGATGGCAGCTATTGCAACAGATGCCACCACCCATTGTAAATTATTAATAGGATAAGTAAAACTTACCAGTACGACCGCCGTTAATAAACCACTTACTCCCATTGTATGCAAACTCACTTTTATAAAATGATTTGCCGTAAGCCCAATGGCGCTAGCAATAAAAATACCAAAGTAAAAATATTTTAAAGCCAAAGGTTGGTCTGCAAAGTTTCTACTTAAATAATACATCCACCAATAAAAAAACATCACGATCACATAAGGGATAATTCTATCTTTCTGTGTTTTTAAGAATATACTATCACTAAATTTTAATCTCCATAATAAAAAAACAGCAAAGGCTGGGAAAAAAGCGGTTAACCAAAAAACACTAAATAATTTTAATTTCAATTGCCAGTCGGTAATACTAGCAAATTCAAAAGGCACAACTTGCATTAAATAAAGAAAAAAATAAGTAGGAATAAATAAGGGGTGTAATACATAAGACACTAGATGAGCTAATAATTTTAAGAACTTCGGTGATTGATTTTCCATTAGTCGTTTTTTTTACTACAATTCTTTGCGCAATCGAGCAACGGGTACATTTAATTGTTCTCTATATTTAGCAACGGTTCTTCTAGCAATATTATAGCCTTTTTCTTGCAACTGCTCTGTTAACTCGTCATCACTAAAAGGCTTATGCTTGTCTTCCGATTCTAATAGTTCTTCTAAGATGGCTTTTACTTCCTTAGTACTTACTTCCTCTCCAGAATCGGTGGTTAAAGACTCACTGAAAAAATATTTTAATAAGAAAGTACCAAACTCCGTTTGAACATACTTGCTATTGGCCACCCTACTTACGGTTGAAACATCTAAAGAAGTTTTTTCTGCTATGTCTTTTAAAATCATGGGCTTTAACTTAGTAGTATCGCCCGTCATAAAGAATGCTTCCTGATGCACCAATATAGATTTCATGGTGTGCAATAAGGTTTGCTGTCTTTGTTGAATCATTTCAATAAACCATTTAGCCGAATCAATTTTTTGTTTGATAAAAAATACAGCTTCCTTCTGCGATTTATCTTGCTTATTACTGCGTTCGTATTCTTTTAGCATTAATTTATAGTCATCGCTAATAACCAAGGGTGGTGCATTGCGACTATTTAAGGTTAATTCTAAATGGCCATTATTAATAAGCACGGTAAAATCTGGAATAATGTATTTATCGGCCTCGCTCATATGCCCAGTCTCAGCCCCTGGCTTAGGATTCAGAGAAATTATTTGATGAAGTACCTCTTTTATTTGAGACTCTTCTAAATGCAAGCTCTTCTGTATTTTATCATAGTGCTTGCGTGTAAATTCTTCAAAATGTTTTTCTATGACTATAATAGCCAGTTTTCTTATTTCATCTGAAGCCGGGTCTTGCAAGGCTTCTTCTCTTAGCTCGGCTTGCTTTCTTCTTAATTGAATCAATAAACATTCTTGTAAGTTTCTTGCGCCAATACCCGGTGGATCAAACTGTTGCACTTTCAATAACAAGGCTTCAATTTCTTTTTCTTCTACCCACATACTTTGTTTAAAGGCTAAATCATCGGCAATAGATTGTAAGGCTCTTCTCAAATAACCATCATCATCTAAACTCCCCACAATTTGTTCTGCAATTTTATATTCATGGTCGGCCAAATCCAACATACTCAATTGATCCATTAATAATTCATGTAAGCTTTGTTCTGCTCTAATGGGAATGACTTTGTCATTATCTAGCTCTGGATAATAATCGTCCTTGGTTTTATAATCAGCTACATCTCCTTCATCGTCAAAACTATAATCACTTAATTCTTCATTGCTCATTTCAAATTCATCTACCGGAATCGCTTCCTCTTCTTCTAAACTACCTTGCAATAAATCATCGGGCATTTCTTCTACCGACTTTTCCATATCTCCTTCCAATAAATCGGCATTCATTTCTAAGGCTGGATTTTCTTCCAACTCTTCTTTTACTCTTTGTTCTATTTGGGCAGTAGGAATTTGCAACAACTTCATCAGTTGTATTTGCTGTGGTGACAATCTTTGTAATTGTCTTTGCTGCAAGGATTGGCCTAATGACATAATCGCTGCTTTAAGAAATTGCCTTTTCTATCACCTTTAAAAATGTAGCTCCTTTTTCATGCACTTGGGCTTCTGTCCAAGTTAAACTAATGGCTGTGGAAATGGCCCTACTCATAATGGCATCGCTTTTTTCAAATGTTTTTGTACTTAATGCAGCTAGTGCTTTTTGCTGAGGCTCATTTAAGGCAGACAAGCTTTGTACATTTTTAAGATGTGCCCACTTTTTGATATAATGCCAGTTATTAGCATACCAATAAAAATTACCCGCTAATATATTGGCTTGCTTCATTGCCTCTATTACTTTTTCAGTGGCTTGCTGTGAAGGCAAAAACCAAGTTAAAAAACTTCCACTATCTCCTGCAGGGTCCGGCACCGTTCTAAATACAATGCCTGGCACTTTTTCCATATAAGATTTTAAAATTTGATTGTTCCTTTTTTGTATCGTTAAAAACTGATCTAATTTTCTTATTTGTGCAAGACCAACGGCTGCATGCAATTCACTAATTCTAAAATTATAACCTAAAAATGGATGTAAATCGGCTCCTCTATCCACACCTGCATGATCATGTCCATGATCGGTGTAGGCATCTGCCTTGGTATACACTTCTTTACTATTCGTCATCACCACACCACCTTCGCCACAAGTAATTGTTTTTACAAAGTCAAAAGAAAAAGTACCTGCATGACCAATACTACCTAATGGTTTTCCTTTATAAGTTCCTCCGATACTTTGACAAGCATCTTCCAATAATATTAAATTATGTTTATCGCAGATAGCCTTTAAGGCATCTAAATCGGCCATAGATCCGCACATGTGCACGGGCATGATACATTTTGTTTTAGGGGTAATGGCTGCTTCCACTGCCGCCGGGTCTAAGGTAAGTGAGCTATCAATATCCACTAAAATGGGCACAGCCCCCACACTTAAAATGGCTTCAAAACTTGCTACAAAAGTAAAGGCAGGCATAATTACTTCGTCACCCACTCCAACGCCTAAGGCAACCATGGCGGTGGTTAAAGCACCGGTACCACTAGAGGTTAATTGTGCATATTGAGTTTCGAAACGGCTACAAATAGCCTGTTCTAGCTCTTTTGATTTCCACATCCCATTTCTAGCGCCATCAAAACCATAACGCATTAGAATGCCGGTCTCTAAGACCTCATTCACTTCTTTTTTTTCTTCTGCTCCAAACATTTCAAAACCTGGCATATCCTTTCGTTTTATTGATAAACAAAGGTAGTTTAAAAAACGAAAATTGGGTGTTTTTCAGTAATTTGCGCCCGTAAAAAAACTACACCGAATTTATGGAATACAGCAAACTAATCGCCGTTTCTGGCCTATCAGGATTATTTGAATTATTGACCAGCAAAAGCGATGGCGCGATAGCTAAATCACTAGAAAATGATACCACTCAATTCATTAGCTCTAGGGCTCACCAGTTCTCTCATTTAGAGAGCATTGAGGTATTTACCACCCGCGAAAACGTATTTTTAGCGGAAGTATTTATAGCCATGGGTAAATCTAAAGAGGCCTTACCCAATGAGAAAGAAGCAAAATCGGTAGAAGCCTACTTTAAAAAGACTTACCCTAACATGGACTTTACAAGAGTGTATGCTAGCGATATGAAAAAAATGATAAAATGGTTTGCGCAACTGCAAAAGCATAAAGTAGAACCTACTTTACCTGAGGCGGACGAGGAAGAAGAAGAGCAAAAGGCATAAGCCTTTTGCGATAAGAAGAAAAGGCATAGGCCTTTTCTGATGCATGAGTCACACTCCTCTAAAGAAACCCACTAACTTATATAAAAAACTTACCTAACCTAGGGTAAGTTTTTTTTTATCCTTAAATTGCAATACCATCAATTGTTATAAATAGCGATTGAAAAAAAATACACATGAAAAAAATACTGCTCATTATTACGCTTTGCTTATTTTTTATTGCACAGGGCTTTGCACAAAGCAAGGATGAAAAAAAATGGATTAGAAATCAATTCAAGCAATTGTCATTAGACGAGAAGATTGCTCAATTAATGATTATTAGAGCGCATAGTAATTGGGATACTAAAAAATTAGACACCCTTTCAGCGCTGATAAAAAAATACAATGTAGGTGGTTTATGTTTTTTTCAAGGAGGTCCTGTGAGAGAAGCCATGCAAACAAACTATTATCAATCTATTGCTAAAACACCGCTGCTTATTACCATGGACGCAGAATGGGGTGTGGGTATGCGGCTAGACAGTGTTGAAATGTTCCCAAGACAACTTTCTTTAGGTGCCATTTCTTCTGATCATTTAGTGTATCAAATGGGAGCCGCTGTAGCAGCTCAATGTAAAAGATTAGGTATACAAGTAAATTATGCACCCGATGTAGATATCAATAATAATCCAAGCAACCCCGTTATTAATGAAAGAAGTTTTGGTCAAAATAAACAAAGAGTCATTCAACATGGTATTGCCTTTATGAAGGGCTTGCAAGACAATGGTATAATGGCCACTGCTAAACATTTTCCAGGACATGGAGACGTATCGGTAGATTCTCATGCAGATATTCCTGTGATTAATAAAAGCATGGAACAGCTAACAGAAATGGAACTAGCTCCTTTCAAAGCCTTGATTGATGCAGGTATTGAATCGGTGATGGTAGGGCATTTATCGGTACCTGCTATTGACAACAGACCTAAGTACGCTACTTCTTTATCTTCAAAAGCCATTCATGATTTACTAAAAAGAGATTTAGGCTTTAAAGGCATTGCAGTAACAGATGCTTTAGATATGCAAGCCATTGGTAATTATTTTCCTAAAGGAGAAGCCAATGTGCAAGCCCTACTTGCTGGCAATGATATGCTTTGTTTACCTGGTGATATTGGAGCCTCTATTGAAAAAATAAAATTAGCCATTAAAGAAAGGCGCATTACTAAAAAAGATATTTACCGAAGAGTTAAAAAAGTATTAGCGGCAAAATATAAATATGGTTTAAATAATTTTCAACCTATTGATACTACGAATATCATTGCAGATTTAAATAAATCGGTAGGAGCCATTAAATCTCAAATGGCTGCACAGTCACTTAGTTTTGTAAAACCTAGCGCAGGAAATAGTATGGGGCTTCAAAAAAAGACAGCCTATATTGCCTTAAATCTTGCGAAACCGAATTTGCTTACGCAAGCACTTACAGAAAAATACGGTTTTCAAATATTTTACATCAATGCTAAAGATAGCAGCGCCCTTGAAACAGTCAAAAAATCATTAACTCAATTTGATCAAGTTATTGTGGGTTTACATAATTATAATCGTAAGCCTGCTAATCATTTTGAAATACCAAGTCAAATGATTCAATTTTTAAATGAAGCACATCCTGCCAATTGGTTTCATTTAATTTTTGGTAATCCTTATGCAGTAGGTGAATTTAGTAAAATACAAAATATCTTATTTGCCTACGAAGACAATGCCTTTACACAAGAAGCTGCACTTCATTGGATCGAAGGTAAAATACAAGCTACAGGCGAGCTTCCCGTTACAGTCAGCGAGGACTTACCCTATGGTACAGGAAGTCATCCCTTGGAATCTAGTACAAGTATCATAGCACCCACTGCGCCAAATTTATCTTTTATTGACGAGATGGTGCAAGAGGCCATTGATAAAAAAGCCATACCCGGTTGTCAAATATTAGTGGCAAAAAATAATAAAATTATTTTCAATAAAGCCTATGGTTATACTGCAGGTGAAGGCTCTGCACCTGTTAGCTTAGACACTTATTACGATTTAGCTTCAGTGACTAAAATAACTGCAACTACCGTATCTATTATGAAACTAGTAGAGCAAGGAAAAGTAGATATCAATAAAACTATTGGCGACTATTTACCCTGGGTACTAGGCAATGCTAAAGCTTCTATAACTTTAAAAGACTTACTACTGCATCAAGCAGGCCTATACCCTTATATCAAATTTTATGAAGCATTATTAAGCCCCACTGGAGAATACCTCGATGGACTCATTACAAAAATACCTGACAATAGCCATCATAAAATGATCACCCCCACTAAATATTTATTAGATAACTGGGAAGACAGTATTAAAAATAAAATTTTAAGAAGCCCCGTGACTAAGCCTGGTATATATGTATATAGTGATAACGATTTTATTTTCTTAGGGCTGATTGTAGAAAAAGTAACGGGAATGAGTTTGCAAGATTATGCGACGCAACAATTTTATGCGCCTTTAGAAATGCAGTCTACCGGATTTTTACCTTTAACAAAAACAACCTTAAATAATATTGCAGCCTCTGAAGTCGATAATTATTACCGTCATGAATTAATTCAAGGCGCGGTGCATGACGAAGGTGCATCAGTCATGGGAGGTATTGCAGGTCATGCAGGTTTATTTAGCAACGCAAGCGATTTAGCTAAATTATATCTCATGCTCTTAAATAAAGGTTCTTGGAATGGAAAAAATTATTTCAATCAAAGTACAGTTGATTTATTTACTGCTTATAATACAGATAATAGTCGTCGTGGTTTAGGATTTGATAAACCCGAAAAAAATAATGCAACTGCTGCAGATCCCTATCCTTGTTTAAGCGCCTCCCCTAGCACTTTTGGTCATACAGGTTTTACAGGCACTTGTGTATGGGCCGATCCTGAAAAAGAATTATTATTTATTTTTCTATCCAATAGAGTGTATCCTACTAGAGACAATAAAGCTTTTAGCGAGTCTAATATAAGAGCTAAAATTCAAGATGCCCTTTATGCCTCACTTAACTAAAAACATGTTTAAGAAATGTTTTTTAGGCCTATGTTGGCTAAGCATTTTTCTGCAAGCTACTGCGCAAACACCCATAGGACCTCTGGGTCAATGGAGAGAGCATTACAATAATAAAAGTGTACAGCATTTAGCAAAAGGAAATGTTTTGTATGGCGCAACAACGAATCAAGTATTTAGTATTGATGCAAAAAATAATATTCAATTTTTAGGTAAGTCGAATGGATTACATGAAATAGAAATTGCTGCCATTGCTTGGGACCCCATACAGTCGCAATTAATGATTGCATATAAAAATAGCAATATTGATATAGTTAAGGGAGATGAAATTATCTCTATTGCCGATATTTATTTATCTAAAGTATATGCGAATAAAAAAATAAATTCTATTCAAATATTGGGTCCATGGGCATTGGTTTCTACTCATTTTGGCATTGTAGTAGTGGACTTAATCAAACATGAAATAAAGGATACTTGGTTTGCCAATAATACCAGGCAGGCCATTATCACCTATCAAACTATTAGCACTGCTGATAGCTTGTACGCCTTAACTGAAGAGGGATTGTTTAGCACGGCTTTAAAAAATAATTATATAACAAGTAATCAGTGGAAAAAAATAAATGGATATACAGATGCTAAAAAACTAAGTAGTTTTAATAAAACTGTCTATGCCATAGGCAATAAAAATATATATCAATTGCCAATAACTAGTCCTATTTACCAAACAAGCATTGATATTATCAATAACGCATTTGCGCATAAGGAGGGCTTATATATTATTCAATCGAATGGCGCCAACGGAAGCTTGCTAAATTTAAATACCAATAATACTACTACTAACATACTTGATAAAACTTTCTTAGCCATGCCAGTAGACATGGCCATAGACCAAAATACAATTTGGATCGTCGATAGCCTCAATGGATTAATTGTAAAAAATACAGAGACCAAAAATATAAGCTTAGGAGGGCCTTCTGAAAAAATAAGAGGTACTGGTTTTGTAAACAGTGATTATTTGTTAGCCCCTTTTGGAGAAAAGGTAGGAGGCTTTAGCAGCTATAGTGATGCGGGTTGGAAAAATTATACCAAGTTAAACGGCGTTAATTTACCCCTAATTACTGCTGCAAGCATTGACCCTCTAGATGCTAGTTGGTGGTTTACAGCTGGAGCTTCTCTTTTGCATTACAATATAAGTTCGAATAGTATTGAAACCATTAGTCCCAATGCATTAGCTGGAAATTATACACAAATACAATTTTCAAAGGATGGAATTTTTTGGGGGCTACAAGACGGGCAAGGAATTGTTCAAAAACAAGATAATAAATGGACAAGCATTCCGCTACCCATCAATTATTTAAAAAATGGATTAAAGAAAATGGTTGTTAATAGCCAAGGGCAAGCTTGGATACCAGGCCCCGCGAATCAAGGACTCTACGTCTATCAATCCAATAAATATTTTAGTACTACTATTTGGAAACAATTAAATACTTCAAAGTCTTCAGGTAATTTACCAAGTAATACTGTTTTAAGTGTGGCCTTAGACAATACAGGTTCTATTTGGGTGGGCACCGATAATGGTATTGGCATTTTAAATTGTGGAGATATTAGTAAAGATATTTGCGATGCCTACCTACCTACTATCAAAAACACCAATGGATTTCTGGGATTATTATTGCAAAGAGAATCGGTGAACTGCATTGCTGTAGATGGAGCGAATAGAAAATGGGTAGGCACTCAAAATGGAGTTTGGTTATTAAGTGCAGACGGTAGTTCTATCATTGAACATTTCACCAAAAATAATAGCCCCCTTCCTAACGATACCATTTTGCAAATTTTAATAGAACCTAAGTACGGAGAAGTTTTTTTTAATACTGCTAATGAAATGGTAAGTTATAGAGGTTTTGCAACAGAAGGAACTGCCAAGCAAAGCGAAATTAAAATCTTTCCTAATCCAGTGCCCCCTACTTATAATGGACCCATTGCTTTTAGAGGACTCGTAGAAAATGCACTCGTGAAAATAACCGATATAAGTGGAAGCTTAGTATTTGAAACACGCGCTTTAGGCGGACAAGCTATTTGGAATGGAAAATCATCGTCTGGTAATAAAGTGGCCACTGGCATTTACCTTGTATTTGTAAGGGATGATATGGGTAATGAAAAATCCGTTGGTAAAATAGTCATTACGAAAGGCGAGTAAAATTAGTCCGCTACTAAATCAAAACTCTTGAAAGATTTAAATCGCCAGCTACCTTGATCACCTGTCATTACCCTGTACATAATTTGTCTAACCTTATTAGTGGGTGTTTTAATAGTTGTATCTGATTCGAAAATGGGAAACTTTCTAAAAAGTACACCTTCAACTAATTTATATTCATCCTGACCTCTATAGCCCTTACTTAATTGCATATCATTGGTAATATCTGGAAAATAAATAGGCTCTATTCTTTCATTGTCTCTCGATCCAACACTAAAAAGGCTTAATTTATCTTTGGCATCCATTACGAAAATGATAATGTCGGGAAATCCATCATTGTTTAAATCGTCGATTTCGGTAGAAACCACCCTGCCCCTTAATTCGAGACTCGCTTCCCTTGTTTCTGATTTAAAACCAATGGGTCTAATATTTAAAGTATTACGATCTATACTTCTATTCATACAAGTAACACGATAACCTGCTTTACCCATTTTAACAGTACTATCATACTTATTCCCTTTTTGACCAAAACTGGTTAAAGAGATAAACAGGCATGCGAAAAATAAACTTTTATACATATTTTATTTATTACTATCCAAAGTTAATAGAATAGTTTTAATTTTCCACTCAAACAATTTGCCATGTCTTTTGAAATTCAAATTGCCCCTCTTAGCCATTTTGAACTTGTTCGATTAATAGATACAAGCACCAAGACCGTTATAGAAATAGTCACTAAGGGGGCCTTATTAAATAGCTGGCAGGTAATGGGCCATTCAAAATCAATGGAAATAGTGGAAGGCAATGATTTTTCAAAGGGTTGGGGGGATTTTGAAGCAGGTGGATTTAAAGGGGGGAAAATGAGCCCCTTTTCTTGTCGGATCCAAAACGGGCAGTATACATTTGAAGACAAAACTTATACCATAGAAAAATTCTACCATGAAAAACATGCCCTTCATGGTATTTTGTATGACGCGCTGTTCAGTGTTGAATTAACTGAAACAGATGACCAGGGTGCTTATCTACATTTAAAATACCATTATGAGGCTACAGATAAAGGATTCCCTTTTGCTTATACTGTACTTATAAAATGGCATTTGCTTAAAAATAATGTAGTGACCGCAGAAACCATTATCACCAACTTAACTGATTCAACCATTCCTATGATGGATGGATGGCATCCTTATTTTAAATTAGATGCCAGTGTCAATGATACATTTATAGAATTAAAAGCGAATGGGAAAATTGAGTACGATGAAATGCTACTGCCTACTGGGAAAATATTAGATGAAAACGAATTTGCAATGAGTAAAAAAATAGGAGCCCTTCATTTAGACAACTGCTATCTAGTGAACGCTTCAGCAAATACCTGTGTGCTTGAAAATGAAAAATATCAATTAATTGTTCAGCCACTGATGAACTACCCTTACTTACAATTATATATACCTGCAGATAGAAAAAGTATTGCTATTGAAAATTTAAGTGGCATACCCAATTGTTTTAATAATAAAATAGGGCTTCAATTAATGAAGCCCCATCAAAATTTGGTACTGAAAACAAGTTATCAGTTTATTATAAAGCAATAACCGCTGTAATACTTACTTCTATATTTACATTGCGTGGTAATGTTTTTACAGCCACTGTTTCTCGCGCAGGGAAATTAGCCGTAAAATAACTTCCATAGACTTCATTTACTTGTGCAAATAATTGCATATCGCTTAAAAAGATGGTAGTCTTCACCACGTTGGCAAAACTTAGTTTCGCTTCCTCTAAAATAGCCTTGATGTTTTCCATAACTTGTCTTGTCTCCGCTTGGATATCGGTTAAGACTAATTCGCCTGTAGCAGGATCAAATGCTACCTGACCACTAGCAAATAAAAAACCGTTAGCAATAACTGCTTGACTATAGGGGCCAATGGGTGCAGGCACTTTACTGGATTGAATGATTTCTTTTGACATAATATTGAATTAAGATTGCAATTTCTTGTTTTTCTAGCAATTCACCACCTATTTTTGTAAAACATTTAAAAGAACTTGGCAACCCTATTGCATATTGATACAGCTGGCGAAAAGGCCATGGTAGCCATTAGCCAAAATGGAGTCTTAAAGGCTATTCAAGAAAACGAGGTATTTCAAACACATGCTTCCTTTTTGCAGGTGGCTATTCAAACATTAGTGGCCGAAACAGCCATTCCTTTAAATAGTATTGATGCCATTGCAGTAACAATGGGCCCAGGATCTTATACAGGCTTAAGAGTGGGTCTATCGAGTGCTAAAGGCATTGCCTATGCTTTAAATAAACCAATTATAGGACTCTCTACCCTTGCCCTATTAGCCAATGCCGCCTCTAAGCAAGCATGGTTTATTGAAAAGAAAGCGCAGGTGCAAATTTTTGCCATGATAGATGCTAAAAGAATGGAAGTCTTTGGTGCCATTTATGATAGCAAATTAAATTGCCAACTTGCTGAGCAAGCCATCGTCATTGACAGTAATTATTTAACAAGCTTAATCGAAAAACTACCAACGCTTTGTATTGGGTCGGCGGCCACCAAGGCCATGGCCTTAGTGGAAGACCCTGCCCTATTTTATGTGGAACAGTCTTATAATATATTGGATAACATTCAGTTAGCAGAAGTCGCATTTACCAAAGGTGAATTTGTAGATACTGCCTATAGCAGCCCCTCCTATTTAAAAGAATTTTTCTTTAAAAAATAGCTGCTTTATATAAAAAAATTAGCTCAAAAATGTGATGAGTGGTTTTAAACCTTTTTTGTATAAGAGAATCTAAGATGTTAGCAAATATCATACACAAAACCCATGTCTCTACCATTTTACATATAAAATATAAATTATATTTTAAATTTTAATTGTAATTTTGTACTAGCATTTAACCCCCAAAATAAAAGAACATGAATCAGTCATTACCACAACTACAATTAGCAAATGGCGCAAGTCCATTGAAAGTAGATTTATTACACAGTAAAAAAGCCGCAATGATATTGCGCGCTTTAAATCATAAGCTTCGTCAACAAATTGTAAAATTAATTGACGAACATAAAAAAGTAACTGTTACAGAAATTTATGTAAAGTTAAGATTGGAACAATCTGTGGCTTCACAACATTTAGCAATTCTAAGAAGAGCTAGCATTGTAACTACTATTCGTGAAGGAAAATTTATTTATTATGCTGTCGATTATAACCGCTTAGAGCAAATCAATAAATTTGTAGAACAACTTGTTGGATAGTATGCAAGTAGAGTTAGCCCAATTTCTTACAATCATTGAAGACGAATCGGTCTTAATAATTGATGCAAGGCCCAGCGCAGCATTCATGCTTGGCTATGTTCCAAATGCAATACATATTACACCACTCACTGCAAAGTATGCTATTGCCATGGACATTATTAGAAAAGATAGTCCCCTTGTTTTTATTTTAGACCAGTCCATTGCAGCGGAAACGTTGGCTTATTTTACAAAGGCTGAATTCACAGGCATCAAAGGATATTTAGAAGGTGGCTTTGCTACTTGGGCAGCTGATAAAAGGGTTGACTTAATTATTGATGTAGAAGTAGATGAACTGGCCATGGATATTCCTTTCGATGAATACTTGATGGTATTAGATTGTAGAACAGAAGCCGATTTTAATAAAAGTCATATAAAAAATTCGGTATCTCTGCCTTTAGCTGATATGGGTGATCCTGGCTCTATGTCTGAGCTAGACGAACACTTTAATATTTATATACTTACTGAAAATGGAGACAATAGCACACTGGCTGCGAGTCTTTTAAAAAAGCAAGGCATTCATAATATTAGAATAGTCGAAGGTGGCTGGGTAGCAGTACAAAGTTTGAAAGAAAAATTTAGTTTCGAAGTCACTAAAACGAAGGCTCCTACTGACGATGATATTTTACTTAATTAATATTATTACTAAGCTACCTAAATTTATCTCACCGAGTTTACTATAGTAATTATAGTAAACTAATGCACTACTAGTTTTTCATGCTTTGAAGCATCGTATTCATATCTCCATCTTCGATGACTCCATAAATAATTGGCAGGTTTTGCTTTAATTTTCTCTTCTAATATTTTTACATACAAGGCCGTTAACTGCCCGTCTTTAAAATAATTAGGAGAAGTCGTCATGACTTCATATTCTGAATGATAATAGCCTCTTTTCACACGGTAAAAATGTACAAATACCTGGGCGGTATTATTTAAAAGAGCACCTTTTTCTGGACCTTTTACAAAAGGCGTTAGTCTTCCAAAAAATGGCACCCAATAGGCCGATAAAGGATTGCCTGGATTTTGATCTGCGGCTAAGGCCATGGCGTAATTACCCTGAGTAGCATATTTATGAAACTGTGATTTAAAATTAGTAGCTGGAATCATTATGCTACCAAAACGCATTCTTAATTTTAAAATAATTTTATTAAAATAAGGATTGCTCAATGGCATATACACTGCAATGAAAGGGTAATTGCTATATTTACCCACACCCCAGTTCGCGAATTCCCAATTAAAAAAATGCCCTGCCATAATTTGAACAGACTGCCCCGTTGCATGTAGCTTATTTAAAACTTCTACATTAGAGGTAAACCTTTTGTCAAAATTTTTATCAGAAATAGAAATAAGCTTAAAAGTTTCAATAAAAGAATCGGTAAACTGCTGATAAAATTCATTGGCAATTTTTTGTCTTTCTTTTCCCGTTTTTTGAGGAAAAGCAATCGCTAAATTTTGCCCCACTATTTTTACACGATATTTGAAAACATGTTGTAGTAATAAAGCAATAATATCACTTATAAAATAAAGTAGCCTCCATGGTAAAAGAGAAAATAAATAAACTAAAATATAAATAAGTAGGTACATGATTAAAATTAAAAAGAAGTAAGGTCAAAAAAATTAGACTAGGTCTATCCAGGCATTATGTTCTTTTAAAAGAAGTATAAGTTCATCTACCGCCACCGCACTATCTATATTACGCTTCATCACTTCTTTTCCTTTATATAAAGTTATCTTACCCACTCCACTTCCCACATAACCAAAATCGGCATCGGCCATTTCTCCAGGACCATTGACAATACAACCCATGATGGCAATTTTTAAACCTTTTAAATGACTGGTCACTGCTCTAATTTTTGCAGTGGTTTCTTGCAATTCAAATAAGGTTCTACCACAGCTTGGACAAGAAATATATTCTGTTTTAGAAATTCTGGTGCGCGTGGCTTGTAAAATACCAAAAGCCGTTGAATTTAAAAACTGCTGCACTGAATCATTGCTATAATAATTTCTTCCAGAAACTTGCGCATGCTCAGTACCAGCTTCATTTTCACTAGTTGAAGCCTCTACTTGCTTACCTTGTATGCCAATGCAAATACCATCTCCAAAACCATCTAATAAAAGCGCCCCCGTCTCGGTGGCAAAATGAATTAAATGCGCGTCTGTCGTTTGCCAAGCACTATCTGTTACTAATATAATAGGAGATTGAATTTTTAATTCCATCATGCGCATTATCATTCTTCTAACTGCAGGCATGGCATGTGACAATGTACTGCTTAAACAAAATACCACTGTAGGATCCTTCGCAATGGACAGCAGCTGCTCGTCTCTAATACCATTTTTACTTCCATAACAATCTACTTCTACAAAGTTGATACTATCGCTTTTTTTAGTTGCCTGGAAATAAGTTTTAAAATTAAATAAGGGTAAATACTTTTGAGTATCGGCTGACATCTCCCAAAGAGCAGGGCTTGTTATTACGCGTAATGTGCCAGGTAAATCAAAAGATAATAAATCAGTTGGGCTATAAATAAAGTCGGCAGCCGCATCGGTAATGGTCCACTTGTCTATGGCTTCGTCGTATATATATCCAATCGCCATTAAATCGGATGGTAATAATGCAGTTTTATTTTTATAGTCGGCCACCACCACTGGCACCGATTTACTTCCAATGGTACTCACTTGAATTGTTTCTCTTCTTTTGTATTCAAAAGGGCTATAAGGTAATTGGGCAATAGGCGGAATCATATCAGCTCCTTTGATTCTATTGGCTGGATATCTTTTTACTAAGTCTTTACAAACAGGAATTTCTAATTCTGGATCCTCGGTTAAACTTACTCTAATGGTATCTCCAATGCCATCTTCTAATAATGTGCCAATACCTACCGCACTTTTAATTCTACCATCTTCCCCATCTCCTGCTTCTGTAACACCTAAATGCAAAGGATAGCATTCATTGAATTCAGCTTGCATTTGTTGAATGAGTAAACGATAGGCTTGCACCATCACTTGCGGATTACTTGACTTCATACTTAAAATAATCTGATGATAGTCCAAGCTTCTTGCAATACGTAAAAATTCCATGGCACTTTCCACCATACCAATGGCGGTGTCGCCATACCTACTCATAATACGGTCGCTTAAAGAACCATGATTGGTTCCAATACGCATAGCCGTTCCATGTTCTTTACAAATAAGTACTAAGGGGGTAAATCTTTCTCGTATACGCTCAATTTCTTCTATGTATTCTTGATCCGTATATTCAATTTGTTCAAATTTTTTCTTGTCTACATAATTACCCGGATTCACTCTCACTTTTTCAATAATAGTAGCCGCAATTTCTGCAGCATTGGGTGTGAAATGAATATCGGCGACAATAGGAGTTGTATATCCTTTTTCTTTTAGCGAGGCTTTAATAGCCGCTAAATTTTCTGCCTCTGTTTTACTAGGAGCTGTAATTCTTACTAATTCTGCACCTGCTTGAATACAACGAATCACTTGTTCCACTGTTTTTTCAGTGGCCATAGTGTCGGTAGTAGTCATGGTTTGCACCCTAATAGGATGCCCTCCACCAATGATGAGATTACCCACTTTTACTTCGCGTGTAATTAAACGATTATAAGACGTAATAGAATTGCAATACTGTTCCATAATTAACTACCGTAAAGATAATTATTTAATTGAAGTAATACCTAAAATATTAACGAAGCCCTTGCAGGAAGCCCTGCTGTAATAGTATTTTCTTTAAAAGGGCAACCGAATTGTTAGTGGCTGCTGCTGTTTTACTAGTGGTATGTAAAACAAAGAAGTAAATATGCGTATTTTCTTCTTCATAGCCTATCACCCAAGTATTATTCGTAGTGGAGTCGGCAGCAGTGAGATAAGATAATTTATAGTTGCTATTATCTTCTTTCAAGATCATCTTTCTGAAAACTTCTTGAGAACGTTTTTGAAAAGGTAATTCTTTGAAAAAAACTCTTTTGATTAAACCCAATTGTTCATCTGCAGTAATGGTAAGTGACCCGTCTTTCCAAAATGCATCCATATTAGCACTTACTACGCCCTTGCCATAACGAATAGAATCAATTGTTTTTATAATGGTTTGTCTTCCAATTTGCGTAATTATATTTTGATAATAAGAGGTAGAATCCATCGACACCCAAGAGGCTTGGTTGTGATTAATAATACCTTTATCTAATGCGATTAAGCTAGGTAAAATGAAAAAACTACTTAATGGAGAAGAAGCGCTGTCTTTATAATGAGACAAATTAGCAATGGTAAATTTACCCGATCCATTTTCTAATAAAGCAAAGCTTCCCACCACACCTGCACTATCCATTATTTTCACAATAGAGGAATCAATGGTTACATTGTTCGGAGAACAAGCATACAAGCTAGCTGACAATAAAACTGCAAATACATATTTTTTCATAGTAGCCCTATTAATCTTAATTATAAATAGGGACTTAATAAATAAATGATTTACTATTAAGCCCCTATTGTCAAAATATTGTAAAAAAATTATTCTATACCTAATAATTCTACTTCAAATATTAAAGTAGAGCCTGGTCCAATCATAGGACCCGCTTGACGATCGCCATAGCCTAATTCAGCAGGGATATATAATCTCCATTTACTTCCGATAGACATTAAAGGCAAAGACTCTTGCCATCCTTTAATCACGCCATTTAATGGGAAAGTAATAGGTTCACCTCTTTGAACAGAACTATCAAAGATAGATCCATCAATTAAAGTGCCATGGTAATGACATCTTACTTTATCTTTTATAGTAGGCTTAGTAGTGTCCTTGCCTGCTATTAAAATTTCGTACTGAATACCGTTAGGTAAACTAACGACACCTGGTTTTTTAGCATTCTTTACTAAAAATTCTTGTCCTGCTAATTTGTTAGCGGCTGATTTTTCTGCACTCATTGTTTCTTGGTATGTTTTAATACAATTATCTAATATACTATCGATGATGATAGATTTTCCTTCAAAGCCTGCCAATAATCCTTTATTGAAAACGGCTAAATTTATTTTTTGTAGTCCTTGACTATTCAAGCTTTGGGCAATTCTATATCCTAAAGCATAAGAAGCACTGTCTTTCACATTTTTAATAGTTAAAGGAGGTGTAACACTCATTGTTAATTTCGTATTGCCTACTTTCAATGGTTTAGCTGCAGCGGCTGCTTTAGCTGCAACGGCTGGTTTTGCAGGAGTTGCTGGCTTTGGACTTGTTTGTGCTTGTACTAATTGCATTGTAGCAACTGCCATTAATACTAAAATTTGTTTTTTCATTATACTCATTATACTATTTTTAAAAGATAGATGCGGGAGCAAAAATACACTATGTATTTAATAATTCGGCAATTCTTTGCGTTACTTTTTCATAGCCCATTTCAGCCAGCACTGCTTTCATTTTCTCCCCAATAATAGCAGTGCCTATATTACCTATACTCCCTTCATGAGTATGGGCTAGAGCAGTCGAATAAGTGAATTTACCTGCTTCAATGGAGGCGCCCACTTGCTTATAGGCATCTCTAAATGGCATACCCGTTAACACCAATTTATTTACTTCTTCAACGCTAAATAAATATTGGTATTTAGGGTCTTCTAATATGTCTTTTTTAACTTCCATATTTTGGATCATCAAGGAAGCCATTTCTAAGCAATTTTTGAGTTCTGTGAAAGCAGGAAATAAATGTTCTTTTAATAATTGTAGATCGCGGTGATAACCTGAAGGTAAGTTCGTAGTCATCATCATTATTTCATTCGGCAAGGCTTTAATTCTATTGCAATAAGATCTTATTAATTCAAATACATCTGGATTTTTTTTATGCGGCATAATGCTTGAACCTGTTGTCAACTCTTCTGGAAACTGAATGAACCCAAAATTTTGATTCATGAATAAAGAAGCGTCCATACTTAATTTAGATAAAGTATCTGCAATATTGGCCATGGCCATAGCCGTTATTCTTTCTGCTTTACCACGTCCCATTTGTGCATATACCACATTATAGTTCAAAGATTCAAAGCCTAATAATTCAGTAGTACGCATTCTATTAATAGGAAAAGAAGAACCATAGCCTGCAGCCGACCCCAATGGATTTTTATTCACTACTTTATAAGCCGCTTGAAGTACTGTGATATCATCTACTAAACTTTCAGCATAAGCCCCTAACCATAAACCAAAGGAAGAAGGCATGGCTAATTGCAAATGCGTATAACCTGGTAGTAAATCATTTTTATGTGCTTCACTTTTTGCTTGTAGTACTTTGAAAAATGAATGCACTGATTCTGTTAAACTTATTATCTCAGCGCGTAAAAATAATTTGATATCTACTAGCACTTGATCATTTCTACTTCTTGCGCTATGTATTTTTTTACCTGCATCTCCCAAGGCCTCTGTTAATAATATTTCTACTTGAGAGTGAATGTCTTCTACTCCGGGAGCTAATGAAAAAGTTCCTGCTTGGATTTTTTCATAAATGGCTACCAAGGCTTTCTTAATAGCTATTTGTTCTGCTGCAGTTAATAAGCCTACCTCCGCTAACATAGTGGTATGCGCAATAGAACCTAGTACATCATAGGGCGCCAAATACATATCCATCGCCTGATCATTGCCAATGGTAAATTTTTCCACTAGTTCAGATACTTTATTATTTTTTTGCCAAAGCTTGCTCATGGTTAAACTATTTTTTCAAGTAATTGAATATAATCAACAATTCCTTCTTCTATTTCTTTGCTATAAATGAATTCATCTGCCGTATGCGATCTAGCAGAATCCCCAGGGCCCATTTTTAAAGTTGGGAAAGACATTAAGGCTTTATCAGAAGTAGTGACTGAGCCATAATGGCCCTTGCCTAAATCCTTGCCAGCCTTCACTAATACATGATCAAGTCCAATACTAGTGGAACGCATTCTTACACTTCTTGGCTTCACTTCTGCTTTAATATTATCCTGTATAGTTTTTAAAACTTCCTCAAAACTATAAAGCTCATTCACACGCACATCCACTACTATTTTACAAGTGGAAGGCAATACATTATGTTGCTTGTTTTCGGTTTCTATTACTGTAACGCTCATTTTTACCTTGCCCAATAAGTCAGATACTTTTTCAAACTGATAATTTTTAAACCATTCAATGTCAGGTAATATTTTATACAAAGCGCTTTCACCCTCTTCTCTTGCAGCATGACCAGCTTTACCAGTGGCTATTACATCTAAAACTAATAAGCCTCTTTCTGCAATAGCCATTTCCATTTTGGTAGGCTCACCCACTATTCCGAAATCAATTTTTGGTATTTGAGGTAATACTAATTCAATACCATCAGGGCCAGAAATTTCTTCTTCAGCAGATGCTAGAAAAATAATATTGTACCCTAAATTAGGTAATGCATAAAAATGTAAAAAACAAGCTATTAAACTTACTAAACAACCGCCTGCATCATTGGCACCTAGCCCGAATAATTTACCTTCCTTTTCAATAGGGGTAAAGGGCTCATTCGTATAGCCTTTATTAGGCTTCACTGTATCGTGGTGTGAATTCAATAATATAGAAGGCTTGCTTGCATCGAAATGTAAATTCGCTACCCAGATATTATTTTTTATAGTGTTTACTTTTATATTTTTATCTGTAAAAAACTGAGTAAGTAATAAGGCTGTTTTATCTTCTTCTTTACTAAAAGAAGGTATAGCGATTAATTTTTTTAATAAATCGGTGGCCTCTTTTTGTAAGACGCTGGTATTTGTATTATGTATAGTAGGTGATTGAGACATTATTTTGTGATTGTTGTACCTGATGTACCATTTATTAATTCATTCATTTTTTCAGCCTTTCCAATGATAACAGATGCTACACCTTTATCAAGGGCTTCAAACGCGTTGTCTATTTTTGGGATCATGCCCTCAAAAATAAGTTTTTGATTTTTAAGTGAAATATACAACGGCCTATCAATATGCGCAATGACTGAACTAGGCTCATTTATATCTTTTAGTACGCCTTCCTTTTCAAAACCATACATTAAATGCACATTATACTTGGAAGCTAATGCAGTGGCCAAGATTTGTGCAACGGTATCTGCATTGGTATTTAATAGCTGGCCCTTCCCATCATGGGTAATGGGTGTCACTACTAGTTTAGTATTCGTTGAAAGTAATTGTAAAACTAAGTCAGTATTAACTGCATCAATATCGCCCACAAAACCATAATCAATACTGGCATGATTTCTTTTATGCGCTTGAATTAAATTACCATCTACGCCTGATAAACCCATGGCATTCACACCCAAGGCTTGTAGTTGGGCTACTATATTTTTATTGATATAGCCAGCATAGACCATGGTGACTATTTTCAATGTGGCTTCATCTGTAATTCTTCTGCCTTCTATTATATTTTGTTCAATACCCAAGGACTCAGCCATACTGGTAGCCATTTTGCCACCGCCATGCACTAAAATAGCTTGGCCCTTTACTTTCGCAAAAGCTTGTAAGCAAGTAGTTAACAATGCAGGATTGTCAACAATATTGCCTCCTATTTTAATAACATATAATGATTCCATAATGTATTGAGCAATTTTTTCGAATTGAATTTAAATATTGATTGCTTTTAAAATTTCAGCTAAGACCGCCTGTGCTGCCCACACTCTATTCGAAGCTTCTTGAGTCACCAAACTATTGGGACCATCTAAAATTTCATCACTTAATTCTACATTTCTTCTTACAGGTAAGCAGTGCATGACTTTCGCATTATTGGTTAGTGCTAATTTTTTATTTGTCATCATCCAACTAGCATCTGTACTTAATACTTTACCATACTGCTCGTAGCTACTCCAATTTTTTACATACACAAAATCGGCATCTTTTAGTGCTTGTTCTTGGTTATGTTCTATAGTAGCGCCTTTGGTAAATTCAGTAGAAAGTGCATAGCCTTCAGGATGCGTAATTACAAAATCCGCTTCTCCCCATGCACCCACCCATTCACTAAAACTATTGGCCACACATTGTGGAATAGGTTTAATATGAGGGGCCCATGTTAGAACTACTTTAGGTTTTTTATTTTTAAAATTGGCATTAGATGCTATCGATTCTTGAATAGTAATAATATCTGTCAAGGATTGTAGTGGATGTAAGGTGGCCGATTCTAAACTCACCACTGGAATACCTGCATACTTAATAAATTGCTTGATAATTTTTTCGCTATAGTCTGCCTGTTTATCTTCTAAGCCAGGAAAAGTACGAATACAAAGGATATCAAAATAATTTCCTAAAATAGGGGCGGCATCTTTAATGTGTTCAACAGTGGTTCCATTCATAATAGCGCCTTCTGTAAATTCTAAAGCCCAGCCTTCTTTATCAACATTAAACACAATGGGCTCCATGCCTAAATTTTGTGCAGCTACTTGCGTACTTAATCTTGTTCTTAAACTTGGATTTAAAAAAAGTAGTCCAATACGTTTATCTGCACCTAATTTTTTATCACTAAAAGGCGATTTCTTATAGGAAAGCGCTTTTGCTACTAAAGCGTTCATGTCCTGCACATCCTTTACTGATATAAATTGTTTCATGTTAAAACTTTAATTGGCTTTATTTAAAATTTGAGCACTGGCCTTTGTTAATGCTTTTAAAAATAAATCTATCTCTGAACTACTTATAGATAAAGAAGGTAATAAACGAATCACATTCGGCTTTGCTTCTCCAGTAAATATTTTATAATCATTCAACAAAACTTTTCTGATATCTTCTAGTCCTGTTTCCATTTCAAATCCTATCATTAGTCCTTTACCTCTAACTACTTTCACACCTTTAGTATTTTTCAATGCCTCTATTAAATATTTTCCTTTTTGACTAGCAGCTTCCATTAAATTTTCTTTCTCCATTACTTCCAATACCGCTAAGGCAGCTGCACAGGCTAAAGGGTTGCCACCAAAAGTAGTACCTAATAAACCAAACTTAGCTTTAATAGAGGGCGCTATTAATATGCCGCCAATAGGAAAGCCATTGCCCATGCCCTTGGCCATTGAATAAATATCGGCGTTCACGCCTGCATAGTCATGTGCAAAGAATTTACCAGAACGGCCATATCCACATTGCACACTATCGGCTATATAAAGGGCGCCATGCTTATCACATAAGGCACGAATAGTTTGTAAAAAAATATTGGACGCCTCATAGATACCTGCTACTCCTTGTATACCTTCAATAATAACGCCCGCAATTTCATCTCCTTGTTTGGCAAAACATTGCGTTAATGCTTCTACATCATTGAAGGGTAAGAAAATAATATTACCTGTTTCATTCACAGGGGCTATAATACTAGGATTATCAGTAGCAGCCACTGCCAATGAAGTTCTTCCATGAAATGCTTTTGAAAAAGAAATTATTTTTTTTCTGCCCGTATGAAAGGAGGCTAATTTTAAAGCATTCTCATTTGCCTCTGCGCCACTATTGCATAAAAACAATTGGTAGTCCTGCTTGCCACTTATTTTATTTAAGGCAGCCGCCAATTCTTCTTGAATAGGCATAATCACTGAATTAGAATAAAAAGCCATTGCATGCAATTGGTCTTCAATACGCTTTACCCAATGCGGATGCGTGTGGCCAATACTAATAACTGCATGACCTCCATACATATCTAAATATTCGCTACCCATATCGTCCCAAACATGAGATCCTAAGGCCTTGGTAATGGCAATAGGTTGTAAAGGATATACTTGAAATAAAGACATTTTATTTATTTTAAAAATTACTTGCTTTTAATTGAATACCTGCTGTTTCTTCTAAGCCCATCATCAAATTCATATTCTGCACTGCCTGACCTACTGCTCCTTTTAATAAATTATCTATAGCTGTATGTATCACTATTTTATTTTCTTTTTGTTCAATATGCATTAAACATTTATTCGTATTCACTACTTGTTTTAAATCGATAGGGCTTAATGAGACATGCGTGAAGGGATGGCCAGTATAAAAATTGGTATATAATTTATTCAATTCAGCTAGACTTAATGAAGTTTCTACAATACTGCTTACAAAAATACCTCTGGTAAAATCGCCTCTCCAAGGTACAAAGTGAACAGCTGTATTGGTATTACCTTGCAATTGATGCAAGCTTTGTTTTATTTCCTCTAAATGTTGATGCGCTAATGTTTTATAAGGTTGGATATTATTTGCTCTCCAACTAAAATGACCTGTATTAGATAAACCTTGACCCGCCCCTGTGGAACCAGTAATGCCCGTAGTATATACATCTTTTAATAAGCCTTTAGCCGCCAAGGGTAATAAGCCTAATTGAATAGCGGTAGCAAAGCAACCTGGATTCGCAATATTATGAGCTGATTGAATAGCTGCTTTATTTAATTCCGGTAAACCGTATACAAAATTTCTATCTCCTTGTTTTGCCGTACTAGTTAATCTAAAGTCTTGTGATAGATCAATAATTTTTATTGTAGGTGCAATTGTATTCGATGCTAAAAATTTAACCGATTCTCCATGTCCCAAACATAAAAACAAAACATCAATAGTATCTTGAAGGCTGTTGGTGAAAACTAAATCGGTGTCGCCTACTAAGTCGGTATGTACCGAGCTTATTAATTGACCGGCACTACTGCTGCTATGCACAAATTTTATGTCAACATGAGCATGATGCAATAATACACGCACTAATTCACCTCCTGTATACCCTGCGCCACCCACAATACCAATATTTAGTTTTTGCATCTTTATTATTTTATATTTAATCGATAATACTTTACCGTTTATTTTTTATTCGATTCTTTTATTTGATGAAAAATACTTACCTGGTTACCAAATATTTTGGTGAACCCTCTTACATCATCACCCGTCCATCCTGTATTCATTTCTCCATACTTACCAAACTTGGCACTCATTAAATCATTGTCTGACTCAATACCTATAATTTGAAAACGATAAGGATGAAGTTGAATAGATACGGTTCCTGTTACTTGCGCTTGTGCACTAGTTAAGTAAGCTTCTATATCGCGCATCACGGGATCCAGTATTTGACCCTCGTGTAACCAGTTACCATAAAACTGTGCAAGTTGGTCTTTCCAAGACAACTGCCATTTCGTTAACACATGTTTTTCTAAAGCATGATGCGCTTTTAAAATAACCATGGGCCCTGCTGCTTCAAAACCCACACGACCCTTAATACCAATAATGGTATCTCCTACATGAATATCTCTACCAATACCATAAGCACCCGCAATAGATTGTATATACTGAATAGCTTCAGTAGGATGCGTAAAGGTTTTATGATTCACCGATTTAATTTCTCCTTTTTCAAAACCAATCACCATCTCTTCCTGCTGCCCTTCTTTGGTCATAGGTGTTGGCCATGCCGATTCTGGCAAGATACCCTTTGACTGCAAGGTTTCTTTGCCCCCTACACTTGTACCCCATAAACCTTTATTAATAGAGTAGGCAGCTTTTTCAAAATTCATTTGCACGCCTTTCTGTTTTAAATAAGTAATTTCTGCTTCTCTACTTAATTGTAAATCACGAATAGGTGTTAAAATTTCAACACCTGGAATCATGATTTGAAAAATCATATCAAAACGAACTTGATCATTACCCGCCCCTGTACTTCCATGGGCCACTTTATTAGCCCCTAATTTTTTTACATGTGCTGCTATATGTAAAGCCTGACTTAAACGCTCTGCACTTACACTTAAAGGATAGGTATTATTTTTTAAAACATTTCCGAAAATTAAATACTTAATAATGCTATCATAATAACCCTTCACTGCATCCACGCTTGTATGCGATTTCACGCCTAAGGCATAAGCATGTGCTTCAATCTTTTTTAATTCTTCATCAGAAAAGCCACCAGTGTTCACTACTACACTATGTACTTCTAAACCTTTGTCTTCGGTTAAATATTTAACGCAATAAGTGGTGTCTAATCCGCCGCTAAAACCTAAAACTACTTTTTCCATTTTCTTAATTATTTTCTAAACCAGTTTAATAATTTGCTTTGCTTAATTTTCATAAAGCGTTCGTACAATTTTGAATTGTTATTGAAATCCGCCGCTACTTCTTCAATAGTATGTACTTGCTTGGGCTCATATAACATAGCGGTACACATACAATTCTTTCTATCCTTACTCATTAATATATCATAATTCACGCAGCTCTTGCAACCTGCCCAAAACTCTTCATCATCGGTGAGTTCACTATAGGTTACAGGCTCATAGCCTAATTCACTATTTATTTTCATAACCGCTAGGCCTGTGGTTAAACCAAATATTTTAGCCGTTGGATATTTTTCTCTTGACAATTGAAAAATAGTTTGCTTAATTTTTTTAGCAATACCTGTTTTACGAAAAGCAGGCGCTACAATTAAACCACTATTGGCAACAAACTGTCCATGCTGCCAGGCTTCGATATAACAAAAGCCTACCCAAGTCCCGTCTTCGGTATAAGCAATCACCGATTTACCTTCGTTTATTTTTTTGGCTACATAGTCTGGGCTACGTTTAGCAATACCCGTACCACGTGCTTTAGCCGAAGATTCCATTTCATCGGTAATGTCATTTGCAAAAGAAGCGTCGCCACTATGGGCAACACGTACTATTATTTTCTGTTCCAATTAGCTTTTAAATTTAGGAAAGTACAATGCTGGCGGAGGATGAATTCTTTTTGGGGTTTTTCCACTGATAGGGGCAAGGGCCAATTGCTCGTCCTATCAGAATCCACGTCGCGGACTCGGTCCATTCAATACAGGAACTGGTGCATTGTAAGCACTCGTTAATAAAATATGTATTTGTTCCTGTTTCATTATAAGCATCCTTTTGTATAGGATTGAGAGCGTAAAAATAGATAATAAAATAGACAATAAGCCCTCACTAAGCCTATAATTTGCCTATGAAGCCCAAGATGGGCCAATATACACCTGAAAATGAATGAGTGTTAGTTTTTTAATAGCCTGATTCATTCGTAATTTTGTACCTAATACAAGTAAAACAAATCTTTATGAAATTACAAATTACCACTAGCCTACTCATCTTATCAATGGTTATTTTATCATGTGGTCAATCAAATGATAAAGCCAATGCAACTAGTGCAGATACCAATCAAGTGGCTACCATGGATACGACTACTGAAAAAACTTATGCAGTTAGTTTAGTGAATAATAAAAAAGACCCTACTTGTGGCATGCCTGTTACTGCCGGCATTAGCGATACAGCACATTATGAAAAAAATGTTTTAGGATTTTGTTCTGTAGAATGTAAGAATGAATTTTTGAAAAATCCAAAAGCAAATTTAGCAGCAGCAGAAATTAAATAAGTTTGACTAAAAAAGCAGCTTCTAATGAATACTGGCTCTATTAATCTTAAGTAATAAACGTTAGCTAAATAAATAAGCAATATCGTCTTTGGTTAAAGATTTTACAAATCCTACTTCATCGGATATTAATTCTTTAGCCAAAGATCTTTTTCTCTCTTGTAATTTTAATATTTTATCTTCTACCGTATCGTTACAAATCATACGATACGCGAATATATTTTTGGTTTGTCCAATACGATGCGTTCTGTCAATGGCTTGTTGCTCCACCGCAGGATTCCACCAAGGATCTACTATATATACATAATCGGCAGCTGTTAAGTTTAAACCAACACCTCCCGCTTTTAAAGAAATTAAAAACACCCTGCAATTATCATCGTTTTGGAATCGCTCAATGGCGCGTTCTCTTTCTTGAATGGTACTGCTACCATCAAAATATTCGTGGTCAATACCTAATTTTTTCAACTGCTCTTTAATTAAAGCCAACATACCTAAAAATTGAGAGAACACAAGGGCCTTGTGACCACCAATATTTTCAGCTATTTCACGGGTTAACTCTTCTAATTTTACCGATTCATTTGGATAAGCTTCATCTTTTAAAATAGCGGGGCTATCACAAATTTGTCTCAGCTTCATTAAGCCTTGTAAAATAGAAAGCTGTGATTTTTGAATACCCTTTTCTTCCACCATACCAATGAGTTTATCACGGTAGTCGTTTCTATAAGCCTCGTAAATTTTTCTTTGTGCATCGCCCATTTCACAATACAATACCATTTCTTGCTTTTCTGGCAAGTCCTTGGCCACTTGTTCCTTGGTTCTTCTTAATATAAAAGGGAATACAAATTTTCTTAAATGTTCTTTTTGTTCTTGCTCATCAAACTTATCAATAGGCATAGAGAAATTATGCTTGAAGTATTCCACTGTACCCAACATGCCTGGGTTTAAGAAATTCATCTGTGCATAAATATCAAAAGTATTATTTTGTAATGGCGTACCACTTAAACATAATTTATTAGTGGCTTTTAATAAACAAGCCGCCTTGGTCACTTTCGATGCCGGATTTTTAATAGCCTGGCTTTCATCTAAAATCACATAATCAAAATTCACTTCCACAAACATTTTAATATCACTTCTTAAAGTACCATAAGTGGTAATGATGACTTCCGTTTTATCATCATGAAATAAGGCCTTCTTCCTAGTACCACCATGATGTATATGATAATTTAAACTAGGCGTGAATTTTTTTAATTCATTCTGCCAGTTAAACAGTAGCGTGGTTGGACAAACCACCAAGGCAACTAATTTGCCATTTTTTTCTTTTAAATGTTGTAAGAAAGATAAGGTTTGAATGGTTTTACCTAGTCCCATATCATCGGCCAAGATCCCACCCCACTGTACATCGTGTAAATAATTCAACCACTGAAAACCACTAATTTGATAAGGCCTTAAAATAGGCATTAAATGGGCGGGTGGTATCACATCTGCAATCGCATAGCGCTCTCTAATTTTTTCATACTTCCCTTCTAATTGGAAAATAAGTTCTTCCTCGTCTCTTTGTTGATAGAGTTCATCTAAAATAGAAAAATGATACTTACTTAGTTTAAGTGTATCGGCCTTGCCCTCTCCTACTTTAAATAATAAAGAATATTTATTCAACCATTTTTCTGGAAGCACTCCTAAACTACCGTCTTTCAGTGGAACAAATTGTTGTTTATTAGACAACATAGTTTTAATATCTTGAATAGATACTTTTTGTTCGCCGAAAGAAATTTCTACTTTGGCATCAAACCAATCGGTATTACTACTAATATATAAACGTGTAGAAGGCTTAGCTGTATTGTACTTAAATTGTTTTAAGTATTCTGTACCAAATAAAGGAATTTGTTTATCCCTTAATGTATCAATAAATAAGAAAAACCAATTGTTCTTTAAAACCTCAGCGCCCTTTAACGCAAGCACATTTCCTTCATTCGGACGAATAAAGCCAGAATGCAATTGCTCAATAATATTCATTAATTGTCTTTCTGCAGCAAGGTCTCTTTCTAGTATGACAATTTTATCGCCCACTTGCTGAATCACAGAAGGACCATCCTCTTTATTCACAATAATATCCTTGTAAGCAAACAAGGGTTCAAAGAATAAGTAGTCTCCGTTTTCTTTTAATAAAATTTGAAGTTGCGGTTTCACCCCTTTTAATTTCTCTTGTGTAACATTGTCTAATGAAACCTGATACTGCTTTGATAATGGAAGCAAGGTGCTTTGTAAGTAATTGGGCCACTTGTCTAAATTAATTTCATGAAAGCCCGCTGGCATAAATTTTTCAACCCATAATAAATCGGCTCTTTGCTTCCACACAAAAAACTGATGATGGTATTGGAATATATAATTAGACTTCGCGTGATTGTCTTCTAGTGGAATTTTACCTTCTGGTAGAACTACTTGTGCGTATACGATATACCTATCTTCTTCTTTTTCTACTCTAAAACTAGGCTGAATGGTATTAAATACAAGTTCCGCCTTCTGCATATTGGCAGTCGTAAAAGGTTTATTATGCGGTAAATAAAAACTAAAAGGATGCTCCGATAAATCTCTCCATACTTTTTCAATTTTAGGATGCAAGTATTCTTGCATTAATTCCTTGGTCTCATCGGGTAAGCTTTCTTCATCTGTATGGACAATATTATCCCACAAGCCTTGGAAGGGAGAATTTTTATTCAAAAACTTAGAGAGTTCTGCAGGTTGTAATTTTTTGACTAACTGTAATAAAATTTTATCTTCTTCCTTAATTAAATTAGGCGTGATAAATTTAACAAGGTCAATTTTTTCTACCTTGCCTAAAAAAGAAGTGCCTTCTTCATTCACTTCCCCTTTGACTACATTGAAGGAAATATAAGGATAAATAGTAGGCTGGTGTTGCATCACAATACCAAAACGCTCTTTAATCACTACCTCTTCATTAGAAGCTGGCTCCTGCTCTTCAATATCCCAGTCGTTTGATCTTGGCCTATTTAAAGTGATAGATTTAGTGCCGTTCACTTTTTGAATTTTTTCGTCTAATACTTTCAAAAAAGGTTTGCCATCGTGATAAATAAATTCAAACTTATCTTCTATATAATCATCTAAAGTAAAGCCATACAAAGCGAGTAATTTATTTTTCTCTCTATCCCAGTTACGAATGGTTTCAAAATAGTCTGCTCCCTTTAGTAAAAATAATTGTAGCAGTAGCATGGCTTTATGCACGCAGAGCGGGTATTCAGTCTCAGACAAACAATCGCAAGAGGTATCAAAAAAACGTTCTTCATTTTTTTGAATAATAACATGAAATGTTTTTCCTTTCTCATCAATTTCTGCAACTACTTTTTCATTTTCACTTTCGATAATATGAGGTCTAACCGATTTTAAAGTTTGTTCCGCCTTTTCAAATATGGCTTTTGAACAAAGCATTCGAATCATTTTTAAATCTAAGGTCTTTGTTCTTAATTGGGTATGCGTGGTCTTATAAGAAGCTGGCTTGTAGTCCAATAAATTTTTATCCAATAAGTCTTGGATATAAAATAAGGCAGCTGCTTTATGCCTACATACTTCTGATAAATTATAAGGACAGCCGCAACGCAATGACAAAGTAGCGGCGCTTTTAAAATTTTCAATAGTGACTTTATAATAAGTACTATAGCCGTCATCTTTGACGCGGCAATGAATACTTCCAATTAAAGGATCAAATTTTGCTAATTCAATATTTTTGAGCGCAAAAATTTTCTTGCCTCTACGAATCACTTCTTCAGTGCCGTAGCTATAAATGTGTTTTACTAAATAGGGTAATGCCATAATGGTACAAAAAGCCCTTAAAAAAGGGCAATTTGCAAATGTAAGGCTTTGCTAGCTAATATGGAAGTCTTATTATAATGAGTGGGAAAATAGGGCGACTAGGCCTTATTTATAAGGGCTCCGTCCTTGAAAATAGGCAAGGAAGGGGCCGTATCCTTAGAAATACAATACAACATGTCTTCTTCTAAACCATAGGCCGCTAGGCGGTGCCAATGCGTCACGGTTTTGATATAAGTAGGCAAATCATTTTTATGTTGATTGTATAATTGGTTTGCCATAAAGCTACTATCGCAATGAATCTCAAAAGCATCCTTAATTTCTTCAATCACCGCTCCTGCAAATAAGACATCTTCTATATTAAATCGGTTTTTCCAGCCAGAACAACCCAGTATCACGGGTGCATTTTGTTCTTTTATGTATTCCACCACCTTGGTAAAATTAGGAAAGGACCCTGTAATGATATCTTTGGCTCCTTGCTTTAAGGCAAGATGCAATAGTTTAGTACCATTGGTAGTGGTGATGACTAAAATTTTATTTTCAATAAAATCTCTTGGATATTCAGAAGGAGAATTACCATAAGCTAATCCGGGAATAATTTTTCCATCTCTTTCGCCAGCAGTCACACCTCCTGTTTGTTTCCCTACTTCAATACAAAGTTCGGGTGTATCCACAGGTATAATTTTACTAGCACCATTATATAAGGCAGTGGCCATCGTAGAAGTGGCTCTAAAAACATCGATGATTACAACGATACTATCTTTTACATCATATAAATCTAATAACTGTGGCGTTAAAACGGTATGTAATGAAGGTTTTGTCTTTGCTGCAGTTGTCATAATGCACAAATATACAAAACCTTCATTTTTTATTAGACTAATTCTTTGGCTACAGCGTTCTTTTTAGATAAAATCAAAATATCTGAAACAATAATATCTGTGCTCACTCTTTTGATGGCATTTTTATCGGTGTAAGCCTTTGTAAGCAGACGCCCTTCTACCGCTATTTCACTGCCTTTGAGTAAATATTTTTCAGCAAATAAGGCCAGCTTGGCCCAAGCGACCAAACTAAACCACTGTGTTTCTTCCACCCATTCTCCTTTGGCATTTTTATAGCGATCATTCACTGCCAAACGCATGTTGGCCAACTGACTCTCTTTTAAAATTTTGAATTCTGGATCGGCCCCTAAATGACCAATCAACTGCACTTTGTTTTTAATTGCTTTCATACTAATTGTTTTGTTAAGATACAAAATTGCAAATAGTAAGAAAGCAAAAAACAAGTATTTACCCAATGGAAAAAGGGTATAAATAAATCTAATAATTATAAGATCAATATAATTATAGCGATAGAAAACCTTTTCTTAAAAAATTAACTAGTAAAAATAAATTAGTAAAAATGTGTAAGCAAGACAACTCTTTACTTAAAAGGAAACTTCACCACCTGTGCTTTGACTAAAGTATTTCTAATGTCAATATAAATTTCAGACCCAACTTTAGAAAACTCAGTGGCCACATAGCCCATACCAATAGCCTTGCCTAAACTAGGCGCCTGTGTACCTGAAGTCACTGAACCAATAAGTTTGCCGGCGGCATCTTTAATTTCATAATAATGTCTTGGTATACCTCTATCAATCATTTCAAAGCCCACTAATTTTTTAGAAACCCCATTTGTTTTTTGTGCAAGTAAGCTTTCTTTATTGGTAAAATCTTTGGTGAATTTTGTAATCCATCCTAAACCTGCTTCCATAGGACTGGTGGTATCATCAATATCATTTCCGTATAAACAAAAACCCATTTCTAAACGAAGGGTATCGCGGGCACCTAAACCAATGGGCTGAATACCATCGGCAGCACCTGCTTCAAATATAGCATCCCAAATTTTATTAGCATTGTCATTAATGTCTTCAAAATAAATCTCCACACCCCCTGCCCCTGTATAACCTGTAGCACTAATAAGTACATTGTCAATGCCTAGCATTTCACCTTTTGCAAAACTATAATAAGGCATATTTAATACATCCATGCTCGTTAAAGTTTGAATAATCTTAGCAGCCTTCGGACCTTGCACTGCTAGTAGTGCAGTCTTAGGACTTATATTATGCATCTCCACGCCTTTAGTATTGTAACTGCTAATCCAATTCCAATCTTTTTCAATATTAGAAGCGTTCACCACTAACATATATACTTTATTTTTTTCTACACAGTAGACCAATAAATCATCTACAATACCCCCAGTAGTATTGGGCAAACAACTATACTGCGCTTTGCCATCTTCTAAAACAGAAGCATCATTGGTGGTAACGCGTTGAATTAAATCCAGGGCATCGGGGCCTCTTAGTATAAATTCACCCATATGACTTACATCAAATACACCTGCATTATTTCTCACAGCAGCATGCTCTAGGTTAATACCCGTATAACTTATAGGCATATTATAACCAGCAAAAGGCGCCATTTTAGCGCCTAGTGCAATATGTTTATGGGTAAAGGGAGTGTTTAAAGCTTCGCTCATTTCGATTAAATTTTCTCAAATATAATCAAAAAAGAAACTGAAAGGAAAGCCTAGTGGGTGAATCTGTCTAATACCCATTGTAAGTCAGATAATTTACCGGCCGCCTTTCCAATTTTATTCATCTTTTCAAGGTTCGAATTACCTATATCATCCTTCTTAAGATCATTTACTTTTACAACTCTAGTTTTTTCTTTTTGAAGCTCCTCTTCTTTTAATTTTTTAATATCATTTTTAATGGCCTCTCTTTCTTCTTTCAATTTTTGCAATTGAATTTCTTTATCTGACATGTCCTCTTGTTTGTCGTAACTACTTGAACCATCACTATCCTCCATTGTTTTAAAGTCTCTGTCCCTTCGTAATTCCTCTAATCCCGTTTTTGTCATTTTATATTCAACCCCTCTTTCATATTGATAAGATTCATTGTCCCAAGGTTCATTCCATTCATCATACCAATTCTCATCAGAACTAATACGGTCAATGGTACCGGTTCTCATGCCTCTTCCATTAATATTCACATTGGTTTGAGACCAGCCTTTATTGGTAATTTTAATGCGCTTACCAATAGGCACAGCAATGGTCATAATTATATGCTGATTTCTAAACTTGTCTATTTTATTAATACCAATGCCTCTATCTAAATACAAGAGGCTATCTTGTTGTGTGAGTTCAAAGTTTATTTTATTGGCAAGGTCATTGGCGTTTTGAACCGTCTTCCCATTACTTAACTTCACAATTTTCACTTGAAAACTATCATTTAAAGATTGTACAATTCTAATACGTAAATTTCTTACATATACAGTGTCTTCATCAGCGAATCCTTGAAATGGTTCAAATTGGAACCAATTATTTTCATAATATTTCATTTTAGGTGCTGCCGTAATTTCTACATAATCAATTTTGGGATTTGTCAAAGCAATACTTTGCTCTGCAGGTAAATTATGTCTGGAGAAACTATTTCCCAAACTGCTTCCAAAATAAAATATACAAACCCATCCAAGTACCCATAAAGCGATAAAGCTTGATCTCACCCAAATATTAGCTTTTTTTAGTCCTGCAAACTTTCTAATGACAGCAGTGACTATTCCTATAATGGGAACCCATACAAAAAGTAAAATAGCTCCAATCGCAGACCAAGTTTGCGCACCATCTTCTATTAAGAAATTTTTCAAAGGTAGTAAGGCAGTAGCTGCTACCCCTATTCCAAATAAAGCAGCTAATAAAGAAATACCTACAATGGCTAAAATAAAATAAACAAAGCCCTTAATGCATACTGTTATAATTCTGCCAATAAAATATAAAAATCCTTTTCTATTTTCTGTTGACCTATGATTTTCTGAAGATTTATTAGCGTCTTGATTATGCGTGGTGGCTGTCCCCTCAAGATTAGATTCACTCGCTTCATTCGAATTATTCGTTCCTTTATTTCTATTGTATAAATCGCTGCCCCAAGATTGTGCTCTTTTACTAAATCCTTCCATATCATTTTGAATGGTGTTTTTAATACTATTCAAATCTACTTTCTCCCCTACCATTTCTAATTTATCCGCACTAGTTTTAGCTTCAGGTAGTACCAACCATAAAACGATATATATAAAAACAGCACCTGGACTAAATGTAATGTCTAAAAAATTCGGGAAATCGGGTGCGTCCCAAAATTGGAATAAATGCATATGTCTGAAATTCACCACAAAGCGAATAAATGGAATTAAAAATAATATTCTCACTATCCATACTTGAATGCCAAAGTATTTAGACAAACCCGCAGCCACACCACCAATTACTTTTTTGTCTATATCTCTAAATAATCTTTTACGCACACCCCCTACTTCTTTAATAGAAGTGCTTGGGACCGCAATCCATAAAATTAAATAAGCAAGTATATTCACACCTATTAAAAAGATCCAAAGAATTCTTACGATCCATGGCTCTATGACAAAGTAGTTCGCAATACCACTACAAACACCGCCCAATACTTTGTTTTGCTCGTCGCGGTATAGTCTTTTAGGTCTATTGCCATCTCTATAAAAATTCGAGTTATTATTCCCACTGGTATTTTGTTGCGCGTTTTGTTGGCGACCATCGTTTGAATTATGCGCAGTAGCAGCAGTAGATTGTTCAAAACCATCCTGGGCTTCAAAATCGGCAGGACGACCAATACTGGTAATAATTAAATCGATATCGTTAGCAGCGATGCATACCGTTCCTTTTTTCAAGCGGTCTTCACATAATTCTGCAATACGACATTCAATGTCATTAATAATTTCATCGCGTCCTTCTTCGTTTTCGAAATAAACACGCAGCGACTCTATATATTGTTTCAATATTTCATACGCTTGTTCTTCAATCGGAAGAATGCGACCTTGAAAATTGATATTGATTACTTTATTCATAAAATATTTTTTAAAATGTAGGTTTAAGAAACTGCTTGATTACTATTTTCAGCAGTATTTGTTTTTTCTTGGGTAAGTTGATCCACCGCCGTAGTCATTTCTTTCCAGGTTTGTAATAAAACGGCAAAGGCTGCCTTGCCTTCTTCAGTCATTACAAAATATTTTCTTGGGGGTCCGCTGATGCTTTCTACCCAACGATAATTTAAGAGGCCCGCATTTTTTAAACGCGTTAACAAAGGATACAATGTACCTTCTAGAATATGCAAATTGGCCAACTTCATTTTCTCAACAATATCACTTGGATAAACCTCCCCTTGTTGAATGATGGACAATATGCAAAACTCCAAAACGCCCTTGCGCATCTGACTTTGTGTGTTTTGAATATCCATAAGAATTAATTTGAAACACAAAACTAAGGATATTTATAGTACTATGTATGGCATAGTACTATAAATTTAGGTATAAATATTACAATACATTGATTTACAATATATTATATAAATAATATTTTTATGAACGAAAGCTGGAAAGGATAAATGGTAGCGTAAAACACTCTTAATAGACTTCTAATAGAATACTAATAAACCACTAATTCGTAAAAATCTTCCTCTTTTAAATAGGTATTGGCAAGGGCTTGTAATTCCTCAGGACGAACAGAACGCACCACTTTAATGGTATTATAAAAATAGTCTTCCGTTAAATCATTTAATAAATAGGTTTTCCAGCGACTTATAATTTGAAAGGGTCCATCCAAATCACCTAATAAAGCACCCAACATATAATTTTTAACCAATTTTAATTCATCTTCTCCCACAGGTTCTTCTCTTAATTTTTTCATTTCCTTATACACTTCTTCAATCGTGGCTTTGCAAACATCTTTACCTGCATCGGTACTTACCATCCAAGCCCCTGCATGTTTATAGTTTTGTAAATAACTATGTATACCATAAGTATAACCCTTGTCTTCTCTAATATTACTCATCAGCCTGGATCCAAAAAATCCACCAAAAATATTATTCAGCACTTGTGCTGCAGGAAAATCGGGATGATGTCTATTCGGAAAATGTCTGGCTAAACGAATGGAGCCTTGCACCGATGCTGCATCATTAATAATACTATATTTTTTTTCAGTAGCAGATATAATAGGATGCGCCTGCTCCTTAATTTCTTTTTTATTTAATGGCAGCTGGCCAATATGCTTATTGAGTAAGGATTCCATGGTAGAAGGAAATTTACCTGCAATAAAAATGACGCATTTTCCATTTAAATAATACTGTTCATAAAAAGCCACTAGGTCTTCTCTATTAATAGCTGTATAATCTTTTTCTACAGAATATTTTCCATAAGGATGATCAAACCCAAATAAGTATTCATCAATTAATCTATTGGCAATAAAGTCGCCTTTTTTCAAATTCAGTAACAACCTTTGAATTTGATTTTGTTTTAAAATGGCAATTTCTTTTTCAGGAAAACTCGCTTCTGAAATAATCTCTCCCATAATAGGAATGACTTCCTGAAAATGTTTTGATAAACCATGTAAAGTAACAGTGGCTGTTTCATTGGTACAGGTTCTATTTAAATGCGCTCCGTAAAATTCAAAGGCATCGGTAATTTCAAAAGAGGTTTTGCTGGCAGTTCCATTTTTTAATAAAAAATTAGTGGCAGCCGCTACCCAGTTTTTTTGTTCAAAACTATTGCCTGCATAAAATACCATATCCACAAGCAACACTTCCTGTGAGCCGCCTTCATAGGCATAGACCTCTACCCCATTATCTAAGCTAAACTTTTGATAAGGTTTCAATTGAATATTAAAATCAATAGCGTCTTTAATAACAGGTGCTACTATTCTGTCTAGGGCCATGATTTAGGATTTACTATAATAATATAATGTGTTGCGATTGTTCTCTTGGAATATTTGTTGAGCTGTATGCTGAATCATAGTAGGCGTTACTCTTTGATACATCCCCAACTCTTTGTTCATTAAGTCTGCGTCTCCTAATAATTCATAATAAGCCAGACTATGGGCCCTATTCATAATACTCATATCCTCAAAACAAATCACACTTTCTGTTTTATTAATTACTTTTTGCACTTCTTTGGCATCCAGTATTTCATTTTTAATTTTTTCTATTTCTTCTAGTACCGCCTTCTCTGCCACTGCCATACTAATGCCCTTCACTAATTTTCCTTCTATGACAAGTAGCCCCGGATCCACGGTTCCAAAATGATAACAATCAATGGATGAAAAAATTTGTTTCACTTTAATAAGCTGCTCATATAATCTTGCAGAAGTACCTCCTCCTAAAACTTCAGTAATTAAATCAGTGGCATGATAGCCTTCATCAAAACGGCCTCCCATATGCCAGGTCATCATGAGCATATCTAAAGGCACATCGGCGCGTACATCCATGGACCTAGTTTTTTCTTGCAGAGGCTCCTTCGGTAAATTGCGTACATAGGCTTTGCCAGCTTCAATAGGACCAAACCATTTTTCGGCTAATTTTTTTACTTGTTCTGTCTCTACATTACCCGTCACCACTAATATGGCATTGTTAGGACGATAAAATTGAAAGAAAAAATCTTTCACATCTTCCATAGTGGCATCTTCCACATGTGCTAGGGATGCACCAATGGTCATCCAACGATAAGGATGTTGGGTATATGCCAAGCTGCGCATTTTATGCCAAGCATCTCCGTAAGGTTTATTGATATAATGTTCTTTGAACTCTTCGCAAACTACTTTGCGTTGTACTTCTAAACTTTTTTTACTAAAAGCCAAGGACAACATTCTATCACTCTCTAACCAAAAAGCAGTTTCAATATTTTCTGCAGGTATTTGACAATAATAATTCGTTAAGTCATTCGTAGTGTAGGCATTATTTTCTCCGCCCGCTCTTTGAAGTGGTTCATCGTATACAGGAATATTTACACTGCCTCCAAACATCAAATGTTCAAACAAATGCGCAAAGCCTGTTTTAGCAGGGTCTTCATCCTTGGCCCCCACATTATATAAAACATTTACTACGGCCATAGGGGTACTGGTGTCTTGGTGCACCAATACTTTAAGGCCATTGTCTAGTTGAAATTTTTCAAATTGTATCATAACAGAGGGCGAAAATACTTAATAACTACAACAGTTCCTTTTCTATTGCAAGAACCTTCTTTAAAGCCCTTTCGAAACCCGATAAATTCGATTAACTTTGTGGCCAATTAATACCTAAGCTATGCAGCTGGAATCATTATACCAAAGAGCCTTGAATTTTGAACACTTAAGCAAGGAAGAAGGCCTATTTTTATTTGAAAACGCGCCACTTACCGAGTTAAGTCATATTGCCAATGAGTTGAGAAAAAAACAAGTGCCCCATGGTAAAGTAACCTGGCAGATAGATAGAAATGTAAATACCACCAATGTTTGTATTGCGAATTGTAAGTTCTGTAATTTTTATAGAGTGCCTGGACATCCTGAATCTTATATTACGGATATGGACACCTACCGCCAAAAAATTAAAGAAACTATGGAATGGGGCGGTGATCAATTATTATTGCAAGGAGGCCATCATCCTGAATTAGGCTTGGCTTTTTACACCGATATATTTAGCCAGATTAAAAAAGAATTTCCAACAATTAAACTACATACACTAGGGCCCCCAGAAATTGCACATATTGCAAAGTTGGAAAAAATGAGTCATACCGATGTCTTGAAAGCCTTAGTGGCTGCAGGTATGAATTCACTGCCTGGTGCGGGTGCAGAAATTTTAGTAGACCGTGTCAGAAAATTAGTGTCTAATGGAAAATGTGGTGCAGACGAATGGTTAGATGTCATGGCTGCAGCACATCAATTAAATATTACTACAAGTGCCACCATGATGTTTGGCCATGTGGAAACTTTAGAAGAAAGATTTATTCACTTAGTGCGCATTCGTGAAGTACAAGATAGAAAACCAAAAGAGGCCAAAGGATTTTTAGCCTTCATTCCTTGGACCTTCCAAGAAGTAGACACCCTACTTACCAAAATTAGAGGGGTACATAATTTAACGACTACAGAAGAGTATATAAGAATGATTGCCATTAGTAGAATTATGCTACCTAATATTAAAAATATTCAAGCAAGTTGGTTAACCGTAGGAAAAGCGACTGCACAGGTTTGTTTGGAAGCAGGGGCCAACGATTTTGGAAGTATTATGCTAGAAGAAAATGTAGTGAGCGCCGCAGGTGCCCCACACCGTTTTACCTATAAAACTATACAGGAAGCTATTAAGGAAGCAGGTTTTGAGCCTCAGTTAAGAGACCAGCAATACGAATGGAGAACCTTGCCTACTGCTATTCAAGAGCAAACTATAAACTACTAGTAAGTAAGCGTTTAGGGAGCCTTTAGCTTAAAATATTTTCGTTTAAAACAAGCCATTGACTGTAACATTTAGGTCATGCGCTCGTTTAATGCTAATAGAACCTTCTTTTATACATGACCAACTTAGCATGACCGACTTAGAATTCAATATATGTGTTGATGATTACTCCGACGGGGTATACCGCTTTATACTAAAAATTAGTAAAAATAAAGAGGACACCAGAGATATTGTGCAAACCGCTTTTGAAAAATTATGGGTAAATAGAGAAAAAGTAAAAACCCTAAAAGCCAAATCCTATTTATTTACAGTGGCCTATCATTTAATGATCGACCAACTTAGAAAAGAATCTAAGATAATTATGACCGATAGCTTTGATGAAAATGCCAATGCTATTACCCAGGGCAGTTCTGAATTAAAGCAATTATTATTAGAAGCCATTAATAATTTGAACCCCACACAGAAGTCTTTAATTCTTTTAAAAGATTACGAGGGTTATTCTTACCAAGAAATTGGTGAGATTATGCAATTATCAGAATCACAAGTAAAAGTGTATTTGCATAGAGCCCGATTAATTTTAAAAAATAAATTAACTCATCTTGAAAAAATGAGTGCTTAATAATGATTAACGAAAACAACTACGAAACTTATTTCATGTCATACATTGACAATGAACTAAATGCTGCCGAAAGAGCGGCCGTAGAAGCTTTTGTCTTGACTGAACCAAAATATGCAGCCGCATTAGCGTTATTTGAAAAAACAAAATTGCATGCATCCTCCAATGAATTCATGGAGATGGAGGATAAAATATTTTTATACCGTTTTACAGAAATGGATGCCAAACTAGATGGCGATTTTAAAAAATCTTTATATAGAAAGCAAGCGCCCGTTCGTAAAATAATATTTACCCCAAATCTGATGAGGGCTTCCTTTGCTATTGCAGCCATGCTTATTTTATTCATAGGTCTGCAGTTGTTTAAAACAGAATCAAGCATATCAGAATCAAACATAGTAGAGTCGAATATAGTAGAGACGCCTTTAAAAGATAAAACTACAGTCGCAAGTACCAATATACTAATACCCGCAGAGAATCAAACATTAGCCAATTCAGCTATAGCTACTAAAGCCATCACAAAAAATCAAACCATTCTTGCTAGCACTAATAACACAAGTAATTCTATCAATACAAATATTGTTAGCAGTTCCTCAAGCCAAGCAAGTAGAGAAAATGATAGCCAAAATATAGTAGTAGCTAAATTCAGTGAGGGCCAAATAAGTTCAACTGCTATGGAAACAATGGCTACTGAAGAAGAAAAAACAATCCTTCCTACTAATTATAAAGAAATTGATACGGAGGAAGAAGATAGAACCATTAATATTGGCATACTCGAAATTGACGCTGCTGCTTTCAGAGGTATTACCAGAAAATTTTCAGCTTTACTCAAAAGAAATAAAATAGAAAAATAAATATGAAAAAAATAATCGCCCTACTAACACTAAGTTTATCAATCTTATTTAGCCTTCAAAGTTTTGCACAAAACGATAGTTCAAAAACCAGCCCTAGTATTCAATTAGTAGCTGATAGTAGCTTCAGTGCAAATGATACTATTAAAATTGGCAATATGCTTATTATCAAAAAGCAAGGCGGCCGCAATAATGACTATGATAATAATAGTTACTATAGTGGAAGAAGAAATTGGAATAGTTATAATAATAAAAAAAGAAATAGGCTGTATGGTACCAGTTTAAATATCACCAATGGGAAAATAAGAAAAGATACTTTCTTGTCGGTGAATGATGACACTGTAAGACTAGGTAGATTAAATATTATTAAATCACAAGACAGTAACCATAAAAAAGACTGGGAATCAATGATAGAGGATGGCGATTTTGATAATACCCGCATTAGCATTGAGCGTGCGCCTAAAAAATTAAAAAATGTAACTACTAATTGGTTCTCTTTTGATTTAGGCTATGCGAATTATATAGACGAGTCGCCGCAAATGGCTTATTTAGCGATATACCCTCCTAGTAAGTACTGGGTGAATTCAGGTAGTTTAAAATTAGATAACAGAAAAGCTAGTAATTTTAATATTTGGATTGTACAACAAAAGTTAAATGTATACCAACATAAAATAAATTTAAAATATGGAGTGGGTTTTGAAATGTTCAATTTCAGATTTGAACAACCGGTAAGTTTTAGAAATGAACCGGGCAAAACTCTGTACATGGACGATGTGAATTTTACAAAAAATAAATTATTCGTCAAGTACTTGACAGTACCCGTACAATTAAACTTTCAACCCAACCCCTATAGCCGTAAAGGTTTTTATGCAAGTATAGGTTTAAGTGCGGGTTATTTAGTTGATGCCAGAAACAAACAAATAAGTCCTGAAAGAGGCAAGCAAAAATATGATGGCACTTTTGAATTAAATAATTTACGATTTGCGACCATTGGTGAATTAGGTATTGGTGGTATAAGATTATATGGCTCTTATGGTTCCATTAATTTATTTGATAAAAATCAAAGTCATTTTTCTTTCTTCCCTTATGCCCTTGGTTTAAGATTTAGCAATTTTTAAAATAGATCCTTACTAAAAAGTTTTTGATTTGGTTTTGTTGATTTTTGGTGAAAAAAAAGCCCCTCGATACATCGGGGGGCTTTTTAATTATATAAGTTAATTATCTAGGTCTAATAAAGTTTATACTAAATTTTCTGCACCAAAATAAGGCTGTAATACCTTTGGAAGCGCAATACCCACTTCGGTTTGGTAGTTTTCTACAATGGCTGCAAAAATTCTTGGAAGGGCCAATGAACTACCATTTAATGAATGCGCAAACTGAATTTTACCAGCTGCATCCTTGAAACGACATTTCATTCTATAGGTTTGGTAAGATTGGAAATTTGAAACACTACTTACTTCTAGCCATCTATCTTGAGCTGCACTATACACTTCAAAATCATAAGTAATGGCAGAAGCAAATCCCATATCACCTCCGCATAATCTTAAAATACGGTATTGTAAACCCAGGCTTACTAATAATTTTTCAACGTGCGCTACCATTTCATTTAAAACTTCATCGCTTTTATCAGGATGTACAATTTGTATGATTTCAACTTTCTCAAATTGATGCACTCTATTTAATCCACGTACGTCTTTTCCAAAACTTCCTGCCTCTCTTCTAAAGCAAGGAGAATAAGCGGTCATTTGTAATGGCAACTCTGTCTCTTTCAATACCACATCTCTATAAATATTAGTAACAGGTACTTCCGCTGTAGGAATTAAATAAAAATTATCTGCAGTGGCATGATACATCTGTCCTTCTTTGTCGGGTAGTTGCCCAGTCGCAAATGCAGAAGCTTCATTTACCATAAAAGGTGGCAAGTATTCTGTATAGCCCGCAGCAATATTAAAATCTAAAAAATATTGTACCAAGGCCCTTTGAAATTTTGCACCCTTTCCAATATATAAAGGAAAACCACTGCCTGTGATTTTAGAGCCCGTTTCAAAATCAACTAAATTGTATTTGCTAATTAAATCCCAATGCGCCTGAGCCCCTGCATATAGTGTAGGTGTTTCACCGCCTTGCTTCACGAGTTCATTCTCTTCAGGTGTTTTTCCTTTGGGTACTAAGTCATGCGGTAGGTTAGGAAATTGAACAATGGTGTTTTGCAATTGTAATTCTACCTCGGCCATCTTTATTTTAAGTGGATCTAATTGTGTTTTTAAACCCGCTACTTCATTTTTTAAGTTTTCTGCCTGCTCTTTTTCACCCTTGGCCATTAGCCCCCCAATTTCTTTGGAAGCCGCATTCACCTTGGCCTGCATTTCATCAAAAGAAGCTTGTAATTGCTTTCTTTCATCATCCATGGCTATAACGGTATCCACCAAATCCAAATTAGCGAAATGCTTAATAGCCAATTTCTGCTTAGCTATTTCTTTGTTTTGGCGTAAAAAACTCACTTGTAACATCGGGTCAAATTTTAGCAAAGATAATCAAAGCATTGTACTACGCCTAGATATCCCCTACCTTTGCCTCATAAATTGAAAATGAGCTATGGCCTCCATAAATGACGACTTTCAGACCAGGTGGTGGGATTTAGAGAAAAGACTGATGGACCGCTTCGGTAAAAAACCCGATGTTGAATCTATATTATTCCTCATTGGGCTTCAAGAAACAGGCTTTTTAATAGAAAAGATAAGTAAGGAACAGAAGCAGGACCTCATGCATGTGGCTATCTGCAAGATCCTTTCTAGCAGTGGTTATTATATACTAGAAGGCCTAGACGAAGAGGGCTGGCCGCATTTTAAGCAATTAAAGGGCCTGCCTACAATGGACCTAATAGAACAGGAAGGATTTTTAAAAGACCATATTTTACTCTATTTTGATAACAATAGCTTCTAGCTCATTGGTTTTTTAGTGTTTTTTATGAATCTTTGCAACAATAAAAAATAAACTATGCAATTCCCAGCCGACTTACGTTACACAAAGGACCACGAATGGATTAAATTAGAAGGCAATACTGCCACTATTGGTATTACCGATTTCGCACAAGGCGAACTAGGGGATATTGTATACATTGATATTAATACAGTAGGAAAAATGCTTTCCGCTGAAGCCGTATTCGGAACAGTAGAAGCCGTAAAAACAGTAAGTGATTTATTTTTACCAGTGTCGGGTACTATCTTAGAAGTAAACTCTGCACTAACTGCTCAACCAGAATTAGTGAATACCGATCCTTATGGTGCAGGCTGGATGGTGAAAGTAACTGTTGTTAATGTAGCTGATGTAGAAGCTTTATTAACCAGCGAGGCCTATAGTCAGTTGGTTCATTAATCCATTATGACAAATTCATTTAAAACTTTAGTTTGGGTCATTTTTGAATTTGTACTCATATTTATTTTATTAAGTATGCCTGGAAGTGATATTCAAGGTACAAGTTGGATATCAATAATATTGCATTTGCCTTTTGCCGATAAAATAATCCATATGGGGCTATTTGGAAGTTTAGCACTATCACTATTTTTTCATTTTGAACAGTATTCAAATATTTCTTTTAGGTCAACAAGAACAAAAGCATTGTCATTAATACTTTGTATTGTATTTGGAATTGGCATGGAATTTTACCAAAAATATTTTGTGCCCTCTAGAGGTTTTGAAGTAGGAGATATGTTAGCAGATGCCATGGGAGCCTTACTAGCACTACCTTTTTTTAATATGGTGAAACATTATATACAACCAAAACTGAAGTCAATATAAATGGGTATTGAAAAAGACATACAACAAACGAATTTCAGAAATGAATTTCAAAAAATGAGTATCAATATCATTTATACCGCGAATTGGTTAAATGAAAAGATGGGCCAAATTTTGTCTACAGAAGATATTACCCAACAACAATATAATATTTTAAGAATTTTGCGTGGTAGCGAATGTCCATTGAGTACTTTAAAAATTAGAGAGCGCATGTTAGATAAAATGAGCGATACCAGTAGAATTGTAGACCGCTTAATTGTAAAGGGCCTAGTAGAAAAAACGGCCTGCATAAAAGATAAAAGACTGGTAGATATTACTGTTACTAAAAAAGGACTCCAATTATTAGAAAAATTAGATGCTCTAAATGAGCAAATCGACTCCATCTTAAATGGCGTGAGTGAAAAAGAGGCTCATACAATAAATCAAATTTTAGATAAGCTTAGAGAAGATAGCAATACTATATAAATTAAATTTTTACCGATGCGTTTATTCATGAGTATCCTATTTATAGGATTTTTTCTTTTTACAAAAGCACAACCCGCTTTTAACGATAAAAATGTTTTTGAATTTAGAGGCGTATGGATAGCTACTGTTGAAAATATAGACTGGCCTAGTAAAAGAGGTTTATCCAATCAAACACAGAAAGAAGAATTTATTACACTACTAGATAGGCATCAAAAAAATGGCATGAACGCTATTATTATGCAAGTGCGTCCTGCTGGTGATGCGTTTTATCCCTCTACCTTAGAGCCTTGGAGCGAATACCTGATGGGCACGCAGGGCTTGCCTCCTAGCCCCTTTTATGATCCCTTAGCATTCATGATTAACGAAACGCATAAAAGAGGAATGGAATTTCATGCCTGGATTAATCCTTACCGCGCCGTATTCAATGTAAAAAAATCAAGCGTAGCGCCCAGTCATATTTCTAAACTACATCCTGAATGGTTTTTAACCTATGGAGATAAAAAATATTTTAATCCAGGCCTTCCACAAGTATGGCAACACACCAACCGAATTGTAAGAGACTTAGTGAGTAGGTATGATATTGACGCCATTCATATGGATGATTATTTTTATCCCTACCGTATTGCAGGTAAAGAATTTCCGGATGAAAAAACCTATCAACAAAATAAAAGAGGCTTGTCCAAAGAGGATTGGAGAAGAAGTAATTGCGATACCATTGTCAAACAATTATATGCAAGTATTCACCAAACAAAACCAGGCGTACAGTTTGGTATTAGCCCCTTTGGAATTTGGCGTAATAAATCAAAAGATCCAAGAGGCAGTAACACCAAGGGAGGTCAAACCAATTACGACGACTTATACGCCGATATATTATTATGGTTAGAAAAAGGTTGGGTAGATTATATAGCCCCACAAATTTATTGGGAGCATGGGCACCCACTTGCCAATTACGATACTATTATTGATTGGTGGGACCAAAACAGTTATGGAAAAAATTTATACATAGGTCATGGTATCTATAAAGCAGGTAGCAATACTGCTTGGAAAGATAAAAATGAACTGCCTTATCAAATTAAAAGAGTGCGCGGTTTAAAAAACACAAGCGGTAGTGCTTATTATAGTAGTACTAGTTTTAAAAATAATATAAATAATTGGAACGATAGCTTACAACAAAACTATTATCAAAAACCCGCCTTAGTGCCTTCTATGCCTTGGCTCGTGCAATATAAAGTAGAAGCGCCTATTGTAAATAAGCAAACTACGAGCAGTTATCAAATTCAAGTGAAATTAGTGAGCAGTATAAAACAATACGCAGTGTTAGAAAGTACAAATAATCAATTTTCGGTAGCTGCAATTCTAATGCCCAATACTAAAATAATTAATTTAAACAATTTAGGCATTCAGAAAAAAACCAACACGCAGTACTGGCTAGTAGCGATAGGAAAGCAAAATCAATTAAGTAGTTTAGTGGCGCTTAACTAATCGTAAACTCGCTTTAATAAAGACTGCTCATTGGCTTTAATGATTAATGGAACATGTTCCACTACCGTCATATCATTGTCTAGTCCAAAGGCTTTTTGATCGCTTTGTGATAATTGCTTGATATTGAAGTATACATCCATGATAAAGTCTTCTCTAATAGACAATTCATTTTCAATAGAGAAGAAACTTTCTATAATAACATAAGTAATATCGGTGTGGAAGTCCTTTCTTTTTAAAGATTCATATTTGCTATACACACCTAACTCTTGAGATTCATTTAATTCTTGCATTACTTTTTTAAAGCACAAATTCACGCGGGGTTGAATTCTGAAGCCTAATTTAAAATCGACACGCATTACTTTGTCATCCACTAATTCTCGAATAGAATACTCCATTCCGTAAGGAGAATCGGTTCTGTCAATATGCAAAAACCAATATATATCGGCACGTTTTGGCTTTCTATTTAAAATAGAATCAATGATACGGTGTTCAATTTCACGGTAGTTATTGGCCTTGGTCAAATACACTAAATGGGTAGCATATTTAGGCATATCCTTATCAGCACTCAATTCAGAAAGGGGTTCTAAGTAATCTTTCAACTTTACAAAGTCCAAATAACGATTGGTAATTTTTCTAGCTCTATGCCAAATTAACATTATAAAAATGATACTGAATGAAAAGCCTAAAGTGATATAAGCATGTTTAATTTTAATAACATTCGCTAAAAAAAAGGAAATCTCTACTGTACTAAAAATTAATATAACTATAGCCACCAGCGTTTGATTCCACCTTCTAACATTCAATAAGTAAAAATTTATTAAAACCGTGGTCATCATCATAGTTAAAATAACCGAAAAGCCATAAGCGTTTAGCATACTTTCACTATCTCTAAAAAAGAATAGCATTGAAATACATCCAAACCATAATAATAAATTAAAACTTGGAATATAAATTTGTCCTTTTTGATCCGTTGGAAATTTTACAGTCACCCTTGGCCAAAAGTTCATACTAATGGCTTCATTAATTAAAGCAAACGAGCCACTAATTAAAGCCTGGCTCGCAATAATGGTTGCAAAAGTGGCAATACCAATACCAATTAATAAAAACCAATGCGGCATTAATTCATAAAAAGGATTCATTTCACCAATGGTCTGACCCATATGTTGCATTAGCCATACACCCTGCCCCATATAACTAAATACCAAGGCAATCTTTACAAAAATCCAACTGACTTGAATATTAATACGCCCACAATGTCCTAGATCGCTATATAAAGCCTCGGCTCCAGTAGTACATAAGAACACAGCGCCTAATAACCAAAAGCCTTGCGGATAATTCGCAAGTAAGTCATAAGCATAATAAGGATTCAGTGATTTTAAAATTTCTATATTACCTAAAACAGGAATAAGGCCAAGAATTAAAATCATCGAAAACCAAATTAACATGATAGGTCCAAAAGCAAAACCAACAATCTTGGTGCCAAATCTTTGAAAGAAAAATAAAAGTGAGATAATACCAAAAACAATGCCTACCGTCAAATTATTACCAGGTACAAAAATGGTTTCGAGCCCTTTTACATCTTTTAAAGCTTCAATAGCAGATGAAACAGAAAGAGGGGGTGTGATCATACCCTCTGCTAATAATAACGCAGCGCCAAATATGGCAGGAATATAAATCCATTTTACATAACGACGAATTAAAGCAAACAAAGAAAAAATTCCACCCTCACCACGGTTGTCTGCGCGAAGCGTTAATAATACATATTTAAAAGTAGTTTGCAAAGTGAGTGTCCAAAAAACACAAGAAATAGCACCATACACTAACTGCTCAGTAATGATTTTATTGTGGACGATGGTTTTAAATACATACAATGGGGAGGTTCCAATATCACCATAAATAATGCCGAGTGTTACGATTAAACCTGCAACAGAAAGTTTGTGTGCATGTTGCCCGCCAGATGATTGTACCATGGATTGGAGTAAATTGAGGACAAAGTTTATAAAAATAATATTTAGAAACAGCCAATTAGGCTAAGTATTTTAGAAATACCCCCAACTATTTTTACTAAGGCTTGTAAGTACCCCATTTTGCTTCCACTGCTTTGAAGCGAAAATCAAAAATTCCTTCTAGCTGCTTTTTAACCAAAATGACCTGGGCGATATCCCCTAAAAAGCCCAAAGGAATTTTATAATGCACAATATCTTCCATTTTCACACCCCCTTTTACCTCGGTAAAATGGTGCTGATGGTGCCACATCGTATAAGGACCAAAGCGCTGTTCGTCTACAAAATAGGCGCCTTCCTTTACATGGGTAATTTCTGTCATCCAATAAAGGGGTATACCTAATAGAGGCTTGACCGTGTATTCTATAATTTGACCAGGGTACATTTTAGCACCATGGTGCTTACTAATAATATTAAAGCCCATTTTTTCAGGGGTAATCTTAGCAAGGTTGGCTGGGCTACTAAAAAAATCCCAGGCTTCTTGAAGGGAAATAGGAATAAACTGCTCGGTATGGAGGCTATATACTTTTGACATACTATAAGAACAACTAAGTCTTGTTTTTGTTGTAATAATTCACCCTAAAGCCATTAATTTTATCCTATGATAACTAAGGCCGCCCAATTAAAGGCATTTGAAACCATTTACGAGAACTTAAATGCCCAACAAAAACTGGCCGTGGATACCATTGATGGTCCCGTGATGGTCATTGCAGGACCTGGTACGGGCAAGACGCAAATACTCGGCGCCCGCATTGGTAAAATACTTTTAGAAACCGATACTGCTCCTGAAAATATATTATGCCTTACCTATACCGATGCCGGTGCTATTGCCATGCGCAAAAGATTAGTCGGTTTTATTGGGGCCAGCGCTTATAAAGTGAATATTGCTACTTTTCATTCTTTTTGTAACGATATCATTCAAGATAATTTATACTTATTTGAAAAGCCCAGCCTGGATCCCATTTCAGAATTAGAAAAAATTGAGCTCTTAAAAAAACTTATCGATCAATTTGATAAAAACAATCCTTTAAAAAGATACCGAGGCGATGTATACTATGAAATGAATAACCTGAGCAGGTTATTTAGTGCCATGAAAAAAGAAGGATGGACCAGTACTTATTTAGTGGAACAAATTGAATGCTACATTACCGAAATTCCTACTAGAGATGAATTTGTTTACAAGAAAAAATACAAACAGTTTGAAGCTGGTGCTTTAAAACAAGGACTAGTAGATGCTGCCATGGAAAAAATGGAAAAATTAAAAGCCGCCGTAATCGCTTTTGATGCTTACCAAGCACTGATGAAATCCCATAGCAGGTACGATTTTGACGACATGATTAATTGGGTAATTACCGCTTTCAAAGAAAATAAAAACTTACTCGCGCAGTACCAGGAAAAATATTTATACATATTAGTAGATGAATACCAAGATACCAGCGGAACGCAAAATGAACTGGTACAATTATTAGTGAACTATTGGGACCAGCCCAATTTATTTGTAGTGGGCGATGACGATCAAAGTATATTCAGGTTCCAAGGAGCCAATGTGGAGAATATGCTGCACTATCAAAAGCAGTACCATGCAGCCATAACTACCATTGTACTTGAAAATAATTATAGGTCTACGCAGCCTATTTTAAATGCCTCTACTTTATTAATTAATAATAATCAAGAAAGGTTAATTAATAAAATGGATGGGCTCTCTAAAAATTTAATTGCTGCCTTACCTGAAAATAAAAATATTGACATTGTTCCCTCTATTTATGCCTATAACGACCCGCAAGAAGAAATGATAGGCATTGCAGAAAAAATTAATCAACTCATACAAGCAGGGACTCCACCAAAAGATATTGCGGTATTGTATAAAGAAAATAAATACGGAGAAGAGATTGCACATTTTTTACAACAAAAAAATATTCCTTTATTTAGTAAAAGAACGGCTAATTTATTTGACCAGGTACTCATTCAACAAATCATAAGAATATTAGACTATCTCGCCTGCGAATGGGATCAGCCCAATGAAGGGGCTAATTTATTATTTGAAATTTTACATTTCTCTTGGTGGAAAATTTCACCTATTACTATTGCGACACTAACTGTAGAAGCGAATCAACTAAAATATGCGCATCCAGAAAATACTTTTAGAAAAGTATTAATTGATAAAACAAAGGAGGTACAAACTGCTTTGTTTAGCGAAGGAGGCATGAGTGAAGTGGCCAAGGCCATGCAGGTATTAGAGGACCTTATGAGCCAGGTGGCCAATGTTACCTTGGTGAACTTAGTAGAACAAGTCTTACAAAAAACAGGTATTATTCAAAATGTTTTAACGGGTCCGAATAAAAATCATGAGTTAAACTTAGTCAGTAGCTTTTTCGATTTTATTAAAGAGGAAACACATCGTCATCCAACACTGCATTTAAATAGTTTGGTAGATATGTTAAAACTGATGCGAAGAGAAGACATTCGTTTGCCTCTTCCTATTACCACAGGCTCTGATGCTGGCGTAAACTTATTAACTACCCATGGCAGTAAGGGTTTAGAATTTCAATATGTATTTTTAGCAGGCACCAATGCGCAGTATTGGGAAAAGAAAAGAAGAACGGCCAGTGCAGGTTATACCCTACCCGATACGGTATTAAGTAGCTTAGAACATGCTGATGATAAAGAAGAGTTAAGAAGATTATTTTATGTAGCCATTACCAGGGCGAAACAATTTTTAACCATTTCTTATAGTCAATATAAGGCCGATGGCAAAGAGGCCGAGCCTAGTCAATTTATTATTGAAGTCTTAGAAGGTAAAGAAGCGAATATTCAAAAAATAGAATTAGCGCAGGATATTAAAACGTCATATAAGTTGCTTCGTTTGCAAACTGCACCCATGCCGGAAATTCAACAACTGGAAGATGATTTTATCAATCCTAAACTAGAAAAGTTTTCGATGAATGTAACGGCATTGAATAATTATTTAAAATGTCCTTTACATTTTTACTACAATAGTTTAATAAGAGTGCCTGCAGGTAAATCGGAGGCCACTACTTTTGGTTCAGCCATACACGATGCTTTGAATAAGTTATTTAAGAAAATGCAAGAAGCGGGTAATAATAAATTCCCCGACACACAAACCCTTATTCAAGATTTTAACTATTACATGAATAGGCATCGAGAAGCCTTCACGCAACAAGAGTTTAAGGATAAAACAGAATTAGGGGAAACGGTGCTTATCAAATATTATGATAGGTATTTAAACGAATGGAATAAAGTAGTGTCTACTGAATTTAGAATTAATAATGTGGTGGTGAAAGAAATTCCTTTAAAAGGAACTATTGATAAAATTGAATTTAATGGAAAGCAGGTAGTAGTGGTAGATTACAAAACAGGTAATATTGAAAATGCAAGAGAAAAATTAAAAGGGCCAAATGAAAAAAATCCTTTAGGAGGAGATTATTGGAGACAGGCCGTATTTTATAAAATACTACTGAACCACCATCCTAAAAATTGGGAAGTGACCACGGCCGAATTTGATTTCATAGAACCTAATAAGAAAAAGGAGTTTGAAAAAATTGCAGTGCCTATTACAGATGCCGATATCACCACCGTGAGTCAACAAGTACAAATGGTTTGGGGTAAAATTCAAGCCAAAGATTTTTACACCGGTTGTGGCAAGGAAGATTGCCATTGGTGTAATTTTGTTAAAACAAACGAATTAGCAGTGGCACTGCATGAAATAAAAGCGGCCGCTGAATCAGACGAAGAATAAATCAATTAAGTTTGCATTCTATGAGGAAGTTTTCAATACTGAAATTAGGGGTCCTGGCTATTTGGGCGCTTTCAAGCATCATGCAATTAGAAGGTTGCGCCAATATCGTACCTCCTAGTGGCGGACCTAAAGATAGTTTACCTCCCTACTTAATTACAGCAAGGCCCATTGATTCTGCACTAGGTGTGTTCCCTAAAGAAATTTTAGTAGGCTTTAACGAATTTATTAC
>ENA-UOYL01000004-UOYL01000004.1-marine-metagenome-genome-assembly--contig:-NODE-4-length-164628-cov-4.751493_pt1 | contig 164628 bp, 150 predicted proteins | sample MGYA00238173_ERZ767189 | MGnify/ENA primary metagenome ERZ767189 (study PRJEB28943, sample SAMN06267163) | marine metagenome | isolation source: Columbia River Estuary | place: USA:Columbia River... | reverse complement strand
CTCCACCAATATTGGGATGGAAATATCAAATAATTTTATTTCAGAAGTTGTAGGTTACGGTTACTCTTCAAACAACACTGACAATGGGCATGGTATTGCTGCAATAGGTTCAGGCAGCGGGTTTAAAATCTATCACAATACTATTGTCTGCGGAACCAATCAAACGGATCCTGGAAATTCCTCTGCGTTATTTTTAAATGCTGGAAGTGGATATGATATAAGAAACAATATTTTTGTTAATTCTCAAACTGCTGGGTCTACCCGTTATGCAGTATTGAGTACAATAGCAGCCTCTTCTATTAGCCAAATTAACTACAACTCATATTACAGTCCTGCTACAGCCTTGCTGGGAACAACTGGTGGAAGCAACTCATTAACATCCTTTAATCCAACTTTTGTTTCTGCTACAAATTTACATTTATCTAACGCAACTGGTTCAAATTGGTGTGTTGAAAGTGCTGGCACACCAATCTCATCTGTCACTACAGATATAGATGGTGACACACGTAGTACATCAAGACCAGACATTGGCGCTGATGAGTTCAATGCTACAGGATTTACTGTTTTTAACCCTGCAGCAGTTTGTTCACCAGCAACAGTTGACTTGACAGCTGCTGCGGTAACAGATGGCACAATTACTGGAGCTACATTCAGTTACTTTACTAACATAACTGGTACTACAGCTTTATCTAACCCGTCTGCTGTAACTTCAAGTGGTACCTATTATATTAAAGCCACTAATGGCTCTTGCTCTTGGATCAAACCGGTAACTGTTATAGTAAACCCTCAACCAACTCCAATTGTTGGAGGTTCGGCAGCCGTTTGTGCTGGATCTACTGGCAAAGTGTATGATGTGCCGGACGATGGTAGTGGCACTTTTGTATGGACTGTAACTGGTGGTACTATTACTGCAGGTCAAAATACCAATTCAATAACGGTGACTTGGGGTGCTGCAGGAACTGGCACAGTTGAGGTGTTAGAGACAATTACAGCCACTAGCTGTACTCAAACTAATTCGCTATCTGTAACGATTAATCCTAATCCTACACCAAGTATAACTGGTTCAACGGCTGTTTGTACTACTAACGAAGGGTATGTGTATAGCGTAACTAACGTAGCTGGTAATACTTACTCATGGACTGTAACTGGAGGAACAATTACTGCAGGACAAAATACTAACTCAATTACAGTTACCTGGGGTGCTGTGGGGGCTGGTACTGTAGCCGTAACACAAACTATTACAGCTACCACATGTGCTACAACTGCAACAGCAGCAATTAATATTCAAGTGTTACCAACTGCTTCATCAGTTGTTATTGAACCAACAACCTGTGCTTCTGAGAATGGTCAAATCAACCTTACCTTAGGTGGTGCAGCTGGTCCATATACCTTTGCATGGACTGGAACTGGCCAAGGGGTTACAGCTACTACTCAAAACCAATCTGCTGTAACTGCTGGTTTCTATAACTACACAGTTACTGCAGCAAATGGTTGTACAGTTTCTGAATCTAATATAGTAGTGAATGGTCCAGGTGGATGCTTTATCTGTCCTACTATTGGAAGCATCGCCGCAACGAATACAATTATTTGTCAGAATACTAGCAATACCATTTCAGTTGCTGGATTGGCTGATTTAGGAATTACTTATGGAATACGCTTTAAGTATTCTATGACACCTTTGGCTAATCCATACTTATCAACTGCTGGAACAGTAATGACTACTGTTGCTAATGCAAACTTGACTGGTAATGGTACAGGCGCTTCTGCTACCTATTCATTCCCAACTGCTGGTACTGTATATGTATATGCTATACTTAGCCCAAGCTCACCTGATCCAGCTTGTCGCCCATATCTGGTTCAAACATTTGAAGTGGCTGCTACTCCTGCATTAACGGATCCAGCTAATCAAGTACTCTGTACCGGTTCAACTACATCCGCAGTTAATTTTGTGGCAACGCCTTCAACAACAACTACGTTTGCTTGGACTAATAGTGCAACAAGCGTTGGTTTGGCAGCAAGTGGAACAGGTAATATTGCTGCTTTTGCTGCAACTAACTATAGCAATGCTCCTGTTACTGCATCTGTTGTAGTAACGCCAACAAATACTCAGTCTGCGGGTGGAACTACAGTTGCTTGCGTAGGACCAACTCAAACCTACACGTATACAGTTAATCCAATACCAACTGTTAATACGATTAGTAATCAAACTGCTTGTGCAGGCGCTGCAGTTACCTTACCATTTACTGGTTATGTACCAGGTACAGTATATGAGTGGACAAATAGTAATACTGCAATTGGTCTTGCGGCCAGTGGCACTGGTTCATTGTCATACACTGCAACAAATACAACTTCTTCGCCCATTACTTCAACTATTGTTGTAACACCAAAGTTCTCTAATCCAAGTGGCTATACTGCTAATACAGCTCCGGGTGGTGTAGAATGGTGTGTTATTTATGATTATGATGCAACTAATGGCAGATACAGAGTTGGCATTGACCTAAGAGAATTTACAGGTACTGGTGTATCACCAAGTAATGTAAGTGCATTAAAACTCTTTGACCTGTGGGATGGCCCTGTAACATTTGCATCATCTGATATTAATTGGGCTAATTATTATGTTTATACTACTACTCAATTCAATTACTCAGGTTCTGCGTATTCAGCTAATTTAAGAGCTTGGAATGGGTTATATGCTGTTAGCGCAGAATTTGACTTTATTAATCCCCCAGTTGTATGTACTGGTAACCCAATCAGCTTTACAATCACTGTTAACCCAACTCCAACAGTAGTAGCGGTAGATAACCAAGTTCTATGTAATGGTTCTGCTACAACCGCTGTTAACTTTACAGGGGCAACTACAGGAACAGTTTACAACTGGACGAACAGTAATACATCAATTGGATTAGCTGCTAGTGGAACGGGAGATATTGCAAGCTTTACAGCTGTAAATACGACTTCTGCTCCTATTACTTCAACAATAACTGTTACTCCAACCTATACTGGTGCCGGATTTACATGTACTGGCACAGCCAGAACATTTACGATCACGGTTAACCCAACTCCTTCCTTGACTACTGTTGCTAGCAGTATAATTTGTAACGGATCTAGCAATACAATTGCTTTGACTGGTCCTGTTACTGGAACGGTTTATAACTGGACAAATAGCAATACTGCCATTGGTCTTGGTGCAAGTGGTACTGGTAATATTAGCTTCACTGCAACTAACCCTGGTCCAGATCCAATTTCTGGAACTGTAACTGTTACTCCAAGTTTGACAAATGCTGGCTTAACATGTACAGGTACTGCTTCTAGCTTTACTGTAACAGTTAACCCAAGTGGTCAAGTGAACACAGTTACTAACCAAGTATTGTGTAATGGATCTGCTACTTCTGCAGTAACATTTACTACAACTAATAACGGATTGATCTCAACGGGAGGTACACAAACAGCTAGCTCTGGTACTATATCAGTATCAGTACCGGATGCTTCCGCAGTGGGAGCTACGGCTACCATTCCTGTGACGTTACCAACAGGTGCTGTTATCAGTAATATGCGTGTCACGTTGAATATGACACACACCTGGATCAGTGATATGGTGATTAACTTGAAAGCTCCAAATGGTCAAGTACTCAATCTCTTTAACCAACATGGTGGTGCTGGCGATAATCTTGTAAACACCGTGGTTAGCTCTACAGGCACTACCACATTTGCAAGTGGCACACCTCCTTACACTGGTACATTTGCTGCAACCGCAGCAATCGGTCAAGGACCAACTGGTAGTACATCTACTGCTGCCAATTTTGCTGCATTGTACTCTACACCAAGTGGTAACTGGGTACTTGCATTGCGCGATCTATTTGGAGGTGATTTGGGATTGTTAACTAGCTGGTCTATCAGCTTTGATTATGCAGTACAGGGTACATTCGGTACCAATATGAACTGGACTAACAGCACTACTTCTATAGGATTGGGTGCTAGTGGAACAGGTAATATCCCAAGCTTCACTGCAGTCAACAACGGATCTGCTCCTGTAACTTCTACGGTGACTGTAACGCCTGTTTACTTCAATGGTGGAACAAGTTGTGCGGGTACACCAACAACTTTCACATATACTGTTAATCCAACTGCTACAGTTAATGCGGTTGCAAACCAAACATTCTGCGCAGGTACACCATCTACGGTTAACTTCAGTGGTAATGCTACTGGATCAGTATACAGCTGGACAAATAGTAACACTTCTATTGGTTTGGCGGCTAGCGGAACAGGTAACTTGAGCTTTACACCAACAAACACTGGAACCACTCCGATAATTGCTACTATAACAGTTACACCTAGCTTTACCAATGGCGGGGTAACTTGTACAGGCACACCACGCACCTTCACCATCACAGTTAACCCTGTTGGTCAGGTGAATGCGGTAAGCAGTCAAGTGCTTTGTAATGGTTCTAACACTACAGCGGTGAGCTTTGCAACCGTAAATGGTGGTGGAACAATTGTTGCTGGTACTCCAGTAACGGCTACCTCTGGAACAATCGCGGTTACTGTTCCTGATGCAAACGCAGCAGGCATAAGCAGTACTCTACCTGTAACATTACCAGCTGGTGCAACTATTACAGGTGTAAGTGTCAACTTCAACATGACCCACACTTGGGTGAGTGATATGGTATTCAATCTAAAAGCTCCAAATGGTCAGATTCTTAACCTTGTGAATAGACGTGGTGGTGCTGGTGATAATTTCACTAATACGACTATTAGTTCTACTGGAACTGCTGTATTAGCTACAGCACCGTTTACGGGTACATTCGCTGCAGATGCTGCAATAGGAGTTGGACCTACTGGTCAAGTTTCTGGAGCTGCCAACTTTGCGGGTCTATATTCTACAGGTACGGGTGACTGGACTTTGTGGATGCGTGACTATGCTGGTGGTGACATTGGAACATTGACTAACTGGTCTATCACCATTAACTACACTATTTTACAACCTGCTGTAACATCATACGCGTGGACAAATAACACACCAAGTATTGGTCTTGCTGCAAGTGGATCGGGTAATATCGCCAGCTTTGCTGCGGTTAACACATCTGCTGCACCTGTTACAGCATCAGTAACTGTGACGCCAACTTATACCAACAGTGGAACAGGTTGTGCAGGTACACCAATTACATACACGTACACGGTTAACCCAACACCAACTGTTAATGCGGTTAGTAACCAAACGGTTTGTCGTGGTTCTAACACATCTGCTGTGACCTTTACGGGTGCAACAACAGGTACAGTTTATAACTGGACCAACAGTAACACAGCAATTGGTTTAGCTGCTAGTGGAACGGGTGACATCCTAAGCTTTGCTGGTACAAATACAACTGCAGCGCCAATCACGGGTACTATCACTGTTACACCAGTGTATACTAATGCAGGGGTAACATGTACAGGTACACCAAGAACATTCACAATCACTGTCAATCCGATTCCGACTGTGAATCCTGTGGCTAGCTTCCCTGTTTGTCATAACAACGTAGCTACCGCAACATTCACTGGTGCAACTACGGGTACAGTATATAGCTGGACTAACTCTAATCCTGCAATCGGCTTGGCTGCAAGCGGTACTGGTGATATTTCATTCACTGCAATCAATACAACCAGCGCACCTGTAACAGCTACAATTACTGTAACACCAAGCTTTACAAATGGTGGTACTACTTGCGTAGGCACACCAACCAGCTTCGTCATCACAGTTAATCCGCTGCCTGTTGTAACTACAGGGTTATTGCCTAGCAGAATTTGTATCAGTGATACATTAGTACGTCTGAACGGTACGCCTGTTGGAGGTAGCTGGAGTGGATTTGGAATTTCCGGTTACAACTTTGTGCCACCTGCTACTGCCGTTGGTACATGGCCAATCACCTATACGTATGCTGATGCCAATGGTTGCGTGAACAGAGCCACCACTACTGTAACCGTACAGGCTTGCGAAGAAAGAAATCGCGATTTGGATAATGGTGCCGTAATCCTTTATCCAAATCCGAACAGCGGACAATTTAACCTGCGTATCAACTCTACTCGCTTTAATGTACTTGGTGCTAAAGTGTATAATAGCGCCGGACAATTGGTATACACTAATCAGTGGAGAAGCCTGGTATTTGGACGTGTAGTTCCTGTTAACCTAAACAATTTAGCGGCTGGCATCTACATGGTACGCCTCTACTATGGTGACGGAATGGATCGCGGAGCAGACAAAACGTATCAAATTGTAATTGCTCGATAAATAAATAAACTGCTATTGATAAAAGGCACTCCAAACGGGGTGCCTTTTTTTGTTAGCTTTACACTCTCCAATGGATAATTCAAATCTTCATTCAGAAAAAGAACAACTCTCGGCGGTAGAGCGCGAGTTTGAAAATAATATTCGGCCTGCGCAGATCAGTGAATTTGCTGGGCAGGAGCAGCTGATTGAGAATCTTCGTGTGTTTATCAAAGCTGCAAAGATGCGGGGCGAGGCGTTGGATCACGTGTTGTTTCATGGTCCTCCTGGTCTTGGCAAAACAACTCTTTCACGCATTGTTGCCAATGAATTAGGCGTTCAAATCAAGGAGACTTCTGGCCCCGTCATCGAAAAGCCAGGAGACCTGGCGGGTCTGCTCACATCACTCGAGCCTAATGATGTGCTTTTTATCGACGAGATTCACCGGTTAAGTACAGTAGTGGAAGAGTATTTGTATGCGGCGATGGAGGATTATCGAATAGATATTATGATCGATAGCGGTCCTAATGCACGTAGTATTCAGCTTAATTTAAATCCCTTTACGTTAGTTGGAGCAACCACTCGAAGTGGACTGTTAACTGCACCTTTGTTGTCTCGATTTGCAATCAAGTCTCGATTGGAATATTATACGGCTGCAAAACTTGATACTATTCTTAAGCGATCTGCTTCCATACTAAATGTTCGGATTGCGGATAATGCAGTGTCAGAAATTGGTAGACGTAGTAGGGGCACACCCCGTATTGCAAATGGTTTGTTGAGAAGAGTACGTGATTTTGCACAGGTACTCAATGATGGTACTATTGATTTAGGCATTACACAACATGCGCTTCGTGCTTTGAATGTTGATGAGCATGGTCTGGATGAAATGGATAATCGAATACTAGCTACCATCATTGATAAATTCAAAGGAGGGCCGGTAGGAATCACGACAATTGCAACGGCAGTGGGTGAGGAGGCGGGTACGATCGAAGAAGTATATGAGCCTTTTCTGATTCAGGAAGGATTTTTACAGCGAACACCACGCGGTCGCGAAGTAACGCGTAAAGCATACGACCACTTAGGTAAAACGGGGACGCAACCGACAGGAACTTTATTTTCTTAATAAAAACTAGAGATCCTCTTCTCTTTCTAACATCAAGATTGCACTCTGCGGAACAATAAAGTACTTTTCATTTTCGTAGATTACTTCTGTAGCACCACTGAGTAAAAAAATAGCGAGGTCACCTTCTTTTGCCTGTAAGGGGACATATTTGATACGCTCTTCCTCTGACTTCCAGCTTTCATCTTCTATCGGCATAGGAATGGCGTAACCCGGCCCTGTTTTAATGACATACCCCTGTTGTACTTTTTCTTTTTCCTGCACGCCAGGGGGCAAGTAAAGGCCGCTAGCGGTTCTTTCATCAGGACGGGTTGGCTTTATCAGCAATCGGTCTCCAATGACAATCAATTTTTTTAGGCGGTTATCAGGGGTAATGTGCATAGCTTAATTGAGTACTGCAAAAGTAAATAATTGGGTTTTAACAAAATATTCAGCCAACTTCCTTCGTTCCCCCATTGGCTTTGCCTTTATTTGTAGGGATTCAACATCAAATTAAACTGTTTATGGAAGCGAAAAAACCTAAAATACTTCTTTGCGAGGACGATAACAACCTGGGCGCTGTATTAAAAAACTATCTGGAGTTAAGTGATTTTGACGTGGTTCTGGAAAGGGATGGTCGTTTGGGGCTAGCCGCTTTTCAGCGCGAACGCTTTGATCTTTGTTTATTGGATGTTATGATGCCCAATATGGATGGATTTGCGCTGGCAGAGGCAATCCGGGATGTGGATCCTGATGTGCCTCTTTTCTTTTTGAGTGCTAAAACCATGAAAGAAGATGTGATTCAGGGCTACAAGTTGGGGGCTGACGATTATATCACAAAGCCTTTTGACAGCGAGGTGTTGTTGCTTAAGATCAAGGCTATCTTAAAAAGAAATGAAGAACAGCAACGTGAAACAGAACAGCGTGAGTTTGATTTGGCAAGTTATCATTTTAGTCCGCGTTTACGCGAGTTGTCAGTTGGGGATCGTAAGCAAACACTCTCCCCGAAAGAGAATGATTTATTACGATTGTTATCCGAACATGTAAACGATATCTTACCACGCGAGAAAGCCCTCAAGAAGATCTGGGGCAGCGATACTTATTTTAATGGTCGTAGCATGGATGTGTATATCGCCAAATTACGCAAGTACCTAAAAGAAGATCCACGTATTGAAATTGTCAATATTCATGGAGAGGGGTTCCGTCTTATGGTAAAAGACTAATGATGCCTTGCTGGTTTATTTCAATGCGTTGTTCGGATTGCAAGTAGTCTAGTGCTTCCCATATTTTTTCTTCGGGATATTTTTGTAGCATAGTCAGGAGAGCAGTTGTTGCCAATGGTTTTGTTCGAAGTAACGCTTTGATTTGCTTGTGGATAGCATCAAATTCTTGTTTGCTAATTGATTTCTTTTTTTGATGTAGACAGTTGTCACAGCTGCCACACGGGGGTGTTTTTTCATCTCCAAAATAATGGGCAATAAACTGACTTCGACAGTCCTTCGTCAGCGTTACAAATGCTAATAACTTTTTGATACGCTGCTCCAGTTGCTTTTTTCTTTCTTGGTAGTTGACCTGATCAATATGAATGTCTTCGGCCCGAATTCGGTTGATCGGGAAATAGAGTTGGGGATCTTCTTTAGAAAGTTGAAATTCAATAATACCTATGGACGCTAGTTTCTTTAACTGCTCACGAATTTCACTGGCTTCTAGCTTTAATTTAAAGGCTAATTGTTTTTCAGAAATAGTTACTAGTCGATCGTAAACACCTTCGTAGCTGCGAAGCATTGTTTTACAGAGTTGATCTAATTCTCGGTCTTCGCGCGCTAGATTTTCTAGAATTTGTTTTGGTGCAATAAACTGAACGCGTGCAGGAATAAAAAACGCTTCATTGTATTGTAAATATCCTTCCTGCTCCAACATTTTTAAGCATTGCATAACTGCCGGCGCCGAAAACTTAAATCGATTGATAAACAAAGGCCAATCAAAATCAAAATAGGTGCCTTCTCCGCTCCCAGCTGGAAGTTGCAAGTAATTCGCAATGGCCTGGTATACTTCTTTAATTATGGTAAGAGGCGGGAAGCGTTCTTCAGCGGATTTTTGTAATTCTTCCATTTCAGCAGAAGTATAAAGTAATACGGCGTATGCTTTTTTCCCATCACGGCCTGCTCTTCCTGCTTCTTGGTAATAGTTTTCTAAACAATCAGGAATGCCCACGTGAATCACTACTCTTACATTCGGCTTATCAATACCCATTCCAAATGCATTCGTACATACCATGATGGGGGTTCTGTCTTCTTTCCAGTCTTGTTGTCGTTGCTGCCGCGTTTCAGCATCTAACCCTGCGTGGTACCAACTTGCTTGGTAGCCTTGCCCTTGTAACAGCTTTGCAATTTCTTGTGTTCTCTTACGCGTTCGGCAGTAAATGATGCTGCTACCTTTGATAGAAGAGAGGATTGAATTGATTTTAGGAATTGCAATGTCAACATGAAAGGCGCTATAGGATAAATTAGGCCGTTCAAAAGACTGCTTTATGATAACTGGATTTTCTAGTTCTAATTTTTCAATTATATCTTTTTGAATGGCTGGTGTGGCTGAGGCAGTAAGAGCGAGTAGCGGGGCATCTGGAATTTCTTTTCTGATCTCAACGATTCGCAGATAGGGGGGCCTAAAATCGTATCCCCACTGGGAAATACAATGCGCTTCATCCACCGCTAGTAAACTAATTCCTAAGGAGGGTAGGTATTCTTTAAATAAATCTGACTCTAAGCGTTCGGGTGATACATATAAAAATTTACAGTTACTTGTACCCGCTACTTCTAAAATATTTATCACTTCTTTGCGAGTAAGTCCGCTATACAAGGCAAAGGCCGTACAATTTTTTTGCTGGAGATTTTCTACCTGATCTTTCATTAATGCGATCAGTGGTGAAATCACTAAACAAAGTCCTGGTAGTTGTAAAGCGGGTAGCTGATAACAAATTGATTTTCCTCCGCCGGTTGGCATGATAGCCACTGCGTCTTTGCCAGCGAGTACTGCATCTATTACCGCTTGCTGACCAGGTCTGAATGTTGAAAAACCCCAATACTCTTGTAAGATGGATTCAGACTGATTCATTCCACTCTTTTTACAAAGAGTCGAACAGAATTAATGGCGAGTACCACATCACTAAGTCCCATTACTAATGCCCCAAGCGTAGGAGTTAAGTAGCCAAAGGCTGCAACCGGGATTGCCACAATGTTATAGGCAAATGCCCAAAACAGATTTTGTTGTATGGTGAGAAACGTATGTCGTCCTAAACCAAGTGCTGTTGGTAATTTTTTAAGCCCATGATTCATAAGCACTACCTGTGCACTTTGCACTGCAATCTGTGAAGCCTCGTTCATCGAAATACCAATCGTAGCTTTTGCTAATGCGGGTGCATCATTAATGCCATCTCCTACCATAGCAGTAGGAGCTTCCTGTGTCAGTTGTGCAATAACAGCCAATTTTTCTTCAGGACTTTTCTCTGCATAAATTATGCCTACGCCTAATCTTTTTCCTAGAGCTTCACAACGAAGGATACTATCGCCACTCAATAATATTGTTTTTAATTTCTTTTTATGTAGATAGTTGATCACTTCTTGGGCCTCAGGCCTGATTTGGTCGGCCACGTCAATCCAACCTAGTAACACTCCATTTTTAAGTACATAGAGATTATGCGAAGAGTCTGTAGTGAGACCTGCCGCAATTTTAAATGATCCAATCTTAAATTGGTTGCCTGCCAAATCGGTGGCAATCATGCCTAGCCCTTTTACTTCTTGAATCTCTTTCCAGCGTATTTCTGTTTTTGTTTTCCAATAATTGGTAACGCACTGGGCAATGGGGTGGTTGGAGTATTTTTCCAGCGAGTATGCAATGGTTTTGAATTCTTCCTCAGTTATAGTACTATCTAATAATTTAAATAAACCAATTTCAAAGCGGCCGGTTGTTAGTGTTCCGGTTTTATCAAAAACAACCTGACTAATATTTTTAAACAGCTCCAAGCTTTTTGCATTTCTAAATAAAATGCCTGAGCGTGCGGCTCTGCCTAGTCCGACGGCAATGGCTGCAGGGGTGGCAAGCCCCATTGCACAGGGACAGGCAATTACTAACACTGCAATACTTCGCAATAATGCGGTTTCTATATTTTCAGTCGATATGTAGTTAAGTCCAAATGTGCCTATTGCAATCAAAAGAACAGTTGGAATAAAAACTGCACTGATTCGATCTGCCAATTGTTGGACAGGTGGCTTTTCTCCTTGTGCTTCTTTTACCAGTTGAATAATTCCAGCAAGCACCGTATCATCACCAGTGGCCGTCACTTGTGCTTTTACCATTCCATCAGTTACTAAACTTCCGCCAATTAATTTGCCTTTTGCTATTCGGCGTACAGGTAACGTTTCACCTGTAATAATTGATTCGTTTACATGTATGTCGCCCCATAAAATTTTACAATCAATTGGAACCTGATCGCCAGCTTTGATTAGTATTAGATCTCCAATGCGTAATTGTGTATTCTCTACTGGAAAATACTGTTCTTGATGTGCATCGTCAAATGCAATCATAGTCGCCATCACTTTTTGGGATCGAACTAACTGATCTAATGCACGCTGTGTTGAAGCAATTGAGGTATCTTCCAAGTAATTCCCTAAAAAAACCAAGGTGATTATGGTAGCGGCTGTTTCATAAAATAAAAAGTTCTCTGTTTGCCCAGTTAAACTTCCGTATAGACTATAAACAAAGGCTGCTGTAGCACCTAGGGTAATCAACACATTCATGTTGGGCATCTTATTACGGATGCTCTTCCAGGCACTTTTACCAAAAAACTGCATCCCAATCAAGTAAACAGGCGTGGCGAGTCCTAGTTGCACCCAGTGATTATGTAACCAATCGACATGCCCAACAATAAAGGCGAGGGTATGGGAAAATAATAATAGGAGTGTGGGAGGTAGACAGATTAGAAAACGAAGCAGTTGCGGCGAAATGCGACTTCCTTTTTTGGTTTCAACCCCACCAATTGAATTTTCCCGAATCGTGTATCCTAAATTCTCGATTCCTTTTTGAAGTGCATCTTCTTCTCGGTCAATCACGTTTTCAAATTGCACATCTCCGGTTGCAAAGTTTACCCGGATTTCTTGCATGCCCTCTTTTTCCAAAAAGCGGTGAATATTCAGTGCACAGGTGCTACAATCCATTCCATCTACTTTCCACTTTGTCACTTTCATACAACAAATTTACCAAAAGGGATTGGCCTTCGGCAAGCTCTTCTGTATTATCTTGCTACCTATAAATCGAAATTCGTGGAACTTCAGTTTGCGCTATCTGAGATTGAACAGGCAGCCCAGCAATTTTGGGCTGGTATCGGAAGTGCACGTGTTTTTGCTTTTCATGCACCAATGGGAACGGGAAAGACCACTTTTATTGCGGCTTTATGTAGAGCAAAGGGGGTGGTTAAAGGCATTTCAAGCCCAACCTTTTCATTAATCAATGAGTACGAGACGAAAAGCGGATCGACACTTTATCACATCGACCTCTACCGCCTTCGCGACGCAGAAGAAGCCCGACAAGCAGGGGTGGAAGACGTATTACACAGTGGACATATTTGTTTTGTGGAGTGGCCAGAAAAAGCTCCGGGTATTTTACCTGATGATACGATGCATATTAAGTTGGCAATCCGACCTCTGCCAACTTCTGTAGGCGTCGTAGATAGCCGATATCTGTGTACATTTACTAACACAAGTCATGAGTCAGCATAAACCCTCTATTTCTCCTTCATTTAGTTACGAGCCTCTTGAGGAAACGCTCGACCTGCTTCCTCGTGCAGAGAAAATGCTAATCGGAATTCCGCGGGAAACCGCTTTCCAAGAAAATCGTATCGCACTAACACCTGATGCCGTAGGCGTATTGGTTAGTAACGGACATGAAGTGATGATTGAAAAGAGCGCTGGTGACGGCTCTCATTTTAAAGATCAAGACTACAGTGAGGCGGGTGCACAAATTGTACACGACAGAGCTACCCTTTATCAGGCTCCTATTCTTATTAAAAGTGCGCCTGTTATTGAAGAAGATTTGCCCCTGCTTCAGTTTAATCAGGTTATTATTTCGCCCATTCATCTTTCTGTTTTGCAAGCTTCTATTTTGCAAAAAATGATGGAAAAAAGAATCACTGCTATTTCATTTGAGAATTTAAAAGATGATAGTGGTTCTTATCCGATTGTTCGGAGTATGAGTGAGATTGCGGGTAGTGCGGTTATGCTGATTGCAGGTCAGTATCTGAGTTCGGCCAACCATGGTAAAGGAGTATTACTCGGAGGAATTTCCGGAATTGCTCCTGCTAAGGTTATTATTTTGGGTGCAGGGATTGTAGGCGAATATGCAGCGCGTACGGCATTGGCATTGGGAGCCTCTGTAAAAGTTTTCGATAACAACATCTATCGTTTAAAACGTCTTCAAAATAATGTGGGGCAGCGTATGTGGACCTCTGTGATTGAGCCCCGTTTGTTAGCTAAGCAATTAAAGACCTGCGAAGTTGCTGTGGGCGCACTTTCTTCTGCTTCTGGTCGTACTCCACTGGTGGTTTCAGAAGATATGGTCAGCAATATGCGACCTGGTGCAGTCATTATTGATGTAAGTATTGACCGTGGCGGTTGTTTTGAAACTTCTACAATCACTTCGCATGAAAAGCCCGTTTACTCAAAATATGGAGTTATTCATTATTGTGTACCCAATATTCCATCGGGGTTTGCGCGTACTGCCTCTCAGGCAATCAGCAATGTACTCATGCCACTTTTATTGCAAACAGGGGAAGAAGGCGGGTTTGAAAAACTAGTTTGGAAAAAAGCGCATTTACGCAGCGGGATTTATCTCTTTAATGGGGCGCTTACTAATTATCATCTCAGTCAGCGATTTAATTTGAAGTATACTGATTTGAATTTGCTGATGACGAGTAGTAGCTGATGTTTAGCTCGTGATTATAATGTTTATATTCTACAGGGTCATTACTTGCAATAATTACCACTCTATCTTTCTTTAGCTTTTCTACCAGCGATTGATACATTTCAATACCTGTAGCATCCAAATTGGTGCAGGGTTCATCTAATAATACAACAGAAGTGGCGGAGAAAAGGCATTGGCCTAATTTTAAACGTTGTTTCATTCCAGATGAGTAGTAACGAATTTGTTTTTGTGCTGCTTTCTCTAATTGTATTTTCTGTAAAATAGTAGTGGCATCAACACCGGAAATAAAAGGCTTGAATCGCTGGTGAAAATTCAAAAATTCCAATCCGGTCATTTCTTCTATCAATTCAAGATAGGGAGCGCAGAAGCTGATTTGTTTGAATATGGATTCATCTGCAATGTTAGCTCCCTGGTCATTTGTGTAATTAACGATTCCTTCATTATGAAAGAGGGCGCCTCCAATTATTTGAAGCAACGTGCTTTTGCCTGATCCATTAGCTCCAATGATGGCATACACGCTGTTGCTTTCAAACTGGTAATTCAGGTGACGGAAAATCCAGTCGTAGTTGAACCGCTTTCCTAGATCAGACAGCGATATCGTCATCTGTTGCGCCTTTGGTAAAACGTTTGATAATACCGCGATTGCTTTCGCGAATAAAAGTGACTATTTCGTCTCGTTCGTCGGTCGCAGCCATTTCTTCTTCTAAATACTCTAATGCCTGAGAAGTGTTGAATCCTTTATTATAAATCACTCGATAGATATCTAAAATGTGGTTGATACGCTCAATATTAAACCCACGTCTTTTTAAACCAACTGAGTTTACGCCGGCATAGCTGAGAGGATTTCTTCCTGCTTTGATATAGGGTGGAATGTCTTTGCTTACCAAAGAGCCTCCACTTACGAATACATGCGAGCCGATATTTACAAATTGATGTACAGCACACATACCTCCTAAGACAGACCAGTCTCCAATCACAACGTGGCCTGCCACTTGTGTATTGTTGCTGGTAATGACATGGTCGCCCACAATACAATCATGCGCAAAGTGACAGTAAGCCATAATCAGACAGTTCTTCCCAATCACTGTTTTTTCACGGTCTTTGGTGCCCCGGTTGATGGTTACAAATTCACGAATTGTCGTTCCATCTCCAATATGTACAGTGGAATATTCTCCGTCGAACTTTAAATCCTGCGGCGTGGCAGCAATTACGGCCCCGGGGAAAATTTTGCAGTTTTTCCCAATTCTCGCCCCTTCCATGATCGTAACATTAGACCCAATCCAGGAGCCTTCCCCAATCTGCACATCCTGATGAATGACCGAAAAAGGGTCAATCTTGGCGTTTGGAGCCACTTTGGCGTTGGGATGTATGTATGTGTGCGGGTGGATCATGAAAGTCTGCAAAGATAACTTTAACCCAGCAATTAGTAATTTTGCATTTCATGCAGTCTACACTAGATCTAGTTGCCCTGGCCTCCCGGGAGGCATTTAGCTTGGAAGCTTATACTCCCTTACAAGATAGGTTGCAGGAGATTCCTGGCTCTATCCAGTATAGTATTAAGCGTTACCGTAAGCAGCCCGATTGGGATTTGGAAGACCTAGGAATGGTGGTCTATCACTACGAAAAAAAGAAGCTTTCAGAACGGTACCTTGAGTTACGTTTTTGTGTGAGCGGCAATGTATACTGCCGCGAGAAAGATAAGGAGTGTAATCGCTGTCAATTTTCAGCTTCATCTAGCTGTTTAGAGCGTGTTGAATCGGTTGATCTGGTCAGTTTTCGTTTTTCTCCTACACAACTCCGGCAGTTTGTAAAAGCAAAAAAAACAGACAGTCTGCATGATAATATTTTACAGTTCAAGCACAGTTCTTCATTTGTAAAGACGCATCCTATCTGTCCCAAAACTTCGCATGTGCTTGATAGTATACTCAATAATAATTACAATGATACCCGAGAGAATATTTTTATTAACGCGCAAACACAAATGCTGTTGTTGTATACCATGGACTGTATGATTGGAGAGCAGTCTACAGATATGGTAAACTGTAAATTTTTGGCTAACGAAGCAGATCGTGAAAAAATTACGCTGGCTCGTGAAGTATTAATCAAGCACATTGGTGAACCTATTACCATTAAAGAATTAAGCAGAAAAGTAGCCATTAATGAATGCTACCTCAAAAAGGGTTTCAAGGAGTTATTTGGCACTACCGTTTTTGAATTTTACCAAAGTCAGCGTATGGAACATGCCAAGTTTTTATTGTACGAAAAAGGGTTGACTGTAACAGATGTCTCTATGCAATTGGGGTATTCATCCATCTCACACTTTTCAACTGCTTTTAAAAAACATACGGGTTGTAAGCCTTGTGAGTTATTGCGATGATTTCTTATCTTGTTGGAAGAAAATTGAAGCGGTACAACATATTTGAAGCTAACTTCAAAAAATTAATAAAAATAGTATGGATAGAAAAGAATTTTTATCACATCTAGGTGTTGGTAGTGTTGGGGTATTCGCTATTGCCTGCATGGAGTCTTGTTCCAAAAAAAGTGTAACGCCCAATAATGTAGATATTCAATTAGACCTAAATACCTCGGCTTATTCGTCATTGCGAACACCTGGCAACTATGTAGTAGTGCAAGGTGTAATTGTAGCACTTTCTAATAGTGGCACTTATCTAGCTGTGTCTTCATCGTGCCCACACGAAGGAGTACAAGTACAATTTCAATCCTCTCAGAACCAATTTATCTGCACCGCGCACAACTCTGTATTTACTTCAACAGGTGCAAGAGTTTCTGGTCCTGCTCCAAAGGGGCTCACTCAGTATAACACCTCCCTAAATGGAAATATTCTTCGTGTTTATTCATGAGAATTTACTTTTAAAGGCCAATAACATGCGTTCTTTAGTTCTACTCTTGTTCTTATCATTTTTTTTTGCTTCCACTTATGGTCAGGATGACCTACTAAAAGATGTGATGAAAACACAAGATTCAACTGTAGAGTTACTTCCTAAAAAAATGATTCTCACTCAACGCATTTTTTGGGGTGAGCATGGTCTGATGAGACCGATTTTACCTCTAACGCAAGCCAAAAGAGAGAAGGAACTGAAATTAAGGAGAGGGATGCTAATTGCACATCAGATTCTTGGATTTGCGACGTTGGGCACTATGATAGGCCAAGGTATAGTTGGATCTAAACTTTATAACGCAACAGGGCAAAATTATCGGAACTTAAAAGATATTCATGAGGGTCTTGCAACTACAGTCAACATTACCTATTCTACAACTGCTTTCATGTCTCTTTTTGCACCTCCCCCACTGATTAATCGTGATAAGAAACTTTCTTCAATCCGTTTGCACAAGTGGTTGGCGATTGTTCATATGTCAGGCATGATTGCTACTAATCTACTTGCAGAATCCGGAAACAGACGTTTACATCGGGCAGCCGCCTATACAACGTTCGCTAGTTTTGGTGCTGCTGTTATTGCAATAAAATTTTAATTTTTTATCAATGCGTCTTCTCTTATTTCTATTGTTGTTGCCTGCATTTGGAATTGCACAAGTTAAAAAGTCTTTGGATAAAAATAAATCCTCTATTACCTACTACATGAAACATCTGCTGCATGCGTGGGATGGAACTTCAAAAGAATTGACCGGTCTGGTTCTTTCAGGAGCAGATAGTAAAATTGAAAAAGTAGCTATCGCAACTAAGGTCTCTAGCTTTGATTCAGAAAACTCAAATCGTGATGCACATCTTCTCGAAGTGGTAGAGGCATTAAAATATCCTACTATCAGTTTTTACAGTACTTCTATAACCGAGCCTGTAAAGGGGGAGTTGGAGGTAAAAGGAATATTGCAATTTCACGGGGTTAGCAAAGAGGTAAGCTTCAAGGCTTATGTGACTCAACAAAAAAATAATATACAGGTGGTGGGGAATTTTATTTTTCTTCTAGAGGATTTTAAAATTGAAAGGCCTTCATTTATGTTGAAGCCGGTCGATAATGAAGTGAAAGTGAAATTTGATATTTTGTTTTGATCAATTAGTACGTATTTTTACAAAAAAGAAATTTATTTTTTATGAAAAAAATTATTATAACATCGTTGATCATTTTTGCAAATACGGTAATTATGGCACAGCCTCCAGCTGGAGAGGCAAAGCCGGGTGATTTTTATGGCGAAAAAATTTCTACAGACGGAGCACTATCGTTTTCAGATGTGGTACGCAAAGTGCAAGGTGGAAACGATTTCTCTACTGTCAAGTTTACTGCAAAAGTGACGGATGTTTGTCCTAAAAAGGGTTGCTGGTTAAAACTGGAAACACCACAAGGCGAAGAAGTAATGGTAAAAATGAAAGACTATGCATTTTTTCTACCCGTGGCCGCCAAAGGAAAAGAAGTGGTAATTGAGGGAGAAGTGATCATGAAAACAACTTCTGTTGCTGAACTGAAACACTATGCCGAAGATGCTAAAAAAACGCAGGCTGAAATTGATGCTATCAAAGAACCTAAAAAAGAAGTGCGTGTTACTGCAAAGGGAATTGTGATCGCTCAATAAATTACACATATCAAAATATCGTGAAGCTGCTCTTTCAAAGGGCAGCTTTTTTTGTCATAATTCTGTCAAACAAATTTTTAGTGCATCGTTTTGACAATGGGGTGATAATTCATTCAAGGTTGCAAATGAACTTTGCGTCCTCATGCAAAGATTTTGTTTCCTTATTTCTTTTCTGGCTTTAAATCTTTCACTTTTTGCGCAGGCCGATTCACTTCGTTCATTAGAAGAAGTGGTAGTAACTGCAACCCGTCAGGAAAGAAGAATGGGAAATGTGGCTATCCCTGTTCAGTTAATTCAAAAAAAACAAGTCCTTGAAGCAGGTTCGCTTCGCTTACGCGATATTCTTCAAGAGCAGACGGGTCTTCAACTAACTTCTTCTTTTGGAACCGGGGTGCAATTGCAAGGATTAAATCCTGAGCATACATTGATTTTGTTAGATGGGCAGCCCTTAGTAGGCCGTACCTCTGGTGTATTGGATCTTTCTCGTATATCATTGATAGGAATTAAGCGAATTGAGATTGTAAAGGGACCTTCTTCGAGTCTCTATGGATCAGAGGCTATGGCTGGGGTTATCAATTTAATTTCTGAACCTTTTAAAGGTCCTTCTATTGAAACTTCACTGCGCTATGGAGTAGCGGATCCTGATAGAGGTTGGGGCGTTCCTTTTTCAAAATCTAGTTTTCAGCAACTTGACGCAACTGTTCAAACTTCCTTTTCTGTAAAAAAATGGAACATTATTCAATCGTATAATTTTCTGTACACAGAGGGGATTAGTTTTCGCCCTTACTCAACAGATCGTATTCCGCGTCCCATTCATCGGTTGACGCATCAAACTGCTTTCCAAAAACAAATAGGGGAGCGGGGTGATTTTCGTTTATTATTTCGTTTTAATCAAGATCAGATCAAGCAGGAATTCTCCGTCCGCAACAACGGACTCGTTATTGATTCGTACGGAAGAGAGCTCAATCAAGAATTTAACATTCAGCCAACCTATACGCATCGATTTTCAAATCGTTTGCGCTTACACTCGCGAGGTTATTTCACTAGATATTCGGGCGATCAGCAACTTCGGTTTATCCAGAAACCTGATAGCTTGTACTTAGATCGTTTTGAGCAACGATTGATACGAATCGAAGAACAACTGGATTTGAAAAAAGGGAATGCAGATTTTGTTATTGGAGCGGGATTACAGTGGGAGCAAGCTTGGTCTACCCGCTATGACGCACTCACAAATAGAAAGCAGAATGAGGTAGTGTATGCTTTTGCACAATGGGAGCAACCGCTTTTTGAAAAACTAATTAGCGTTATCGGTTTTCGTTATGATGAAAATCGGTTATTTGCCGGAGCTTTTACACCTAAGTGGGCACTTCGGTTCAACCCCTCTTCTAAATTGTCATTCCACGCCTCTGTGGGACAGGGATTTAAGGCGCCAGACTTTAGACAACTCTATTTGAATTTTACAAATAACGCCGCTGGAGGTTATTCTGTTTTTGGAGCACAAGATGCGTTACGCGTCATCAATCAATTACAGCGAAACGGTCAAATAGCGGAGTTAAAAAATGATTTTTATCTGCTTCAGTCTCTACAACCAGAGCAGTCGACCGGTATTAATCTGGGAGTGGAGTGGAAAGGTTTTCAAAAAATGCAAACTCAATTCAATGTATTTAGAAATGATATAGAATCTCTTATTGATGTACGCCAGGTAGCAACGCGTGTGGATGGCTCTCAACTGTTTAGTTACATTAATGTCAATCGTGCTTTTACGCAGGGCGCTGAAATTAATATCAGTTTGCAGCCCAGTTCACAATGGAATCTTCAATGGGGATATCAATGGTTGCAAACGGGGGATAAAGAAGAATGGCAACGTGTAAAAAAAGGGCTGGAATACATTCGGGATGCAAGTGGAGCCAGCGTTGTGATGTCTCGTATAGATTATGTGGGACTCCCCAATAGAAGTAAACACCAGGCTCAGTTTAAACTTCGGTACCAACCTGCCGAGGGTTCCTTTTTATATCTGCGATTAATCTATCGTAGCCGTTGGACAATTGCCAATAGCAACGGAAATGGGGTGCATGATCTTCAAGATGAGCATGCGGCTGGTTTTGTACAAGCGAATATTTCCGGCGGTGTCACACTTAGCAGTGTGCTACAACTGCAAGCAGGTATTGACAATCTCTTTAATTACCAGGACCTGAACTATATGCCCAATTTTCAAGGTCGTACTGTTTATTTAACTCTTCGTCATCACATTAATCAACAAAAAAATAGAAAATGAAAAAGGTAGCAATTTTTTTTACCGCTTTGATCGGACTGGTCGCTTGTGAAAAAAATCCCCCAGCAAAAACTACAGATCTGCGCGCCTATGCAGTGGAAACTGTTGGGAAAATCACAACAGTTAGAAATCTCCCTTGCGACACGATTATTGGAACGAATGCACAGGGACAGCCTTATGGTGCTGGTAAGTATAGTTTTTTTAGTTTAGAAACAGGGCAGTGGATTCCCAATGTAGATTCCAATACAAACCGCTGGGATCTCGCTTTTTCAGGAACAATTATTCGTGTTAATAACCAAACTAGTGGCCCAGGATTTGGGGGCGCGTTTGTTTATAGTGGTGCTTTTGATGCGCTAACAGCTGTGCCAACTGATTCAGTATTCAGGGTAGATAATCATCCCATTTCTTATGCCATTACACGTGGTTCAGGAAAAGCTTGGTACACGTATGATGGCCCTACTAATTTGCTGACGCCTATCCCAGGTCGTACGTTGGTTATTAAAACTGCATCTGGAAAGTATGCGAAAGTGGAGATTTTAAATTACTACAGAGGAGGTACAACTCCTTCAGCCACAGCGGCAGACAGTATTAAAATCCGTGATCAGCGTTTCTTCCATTTCCGCTATACCTATCAAGGAAATGGTTCACTTCAGTTTTGATCAGTCATCTAGCTAATTTACCCGCTAAAACAGTCTTTCAGGTCGGCTCAAATACGTAGCTTTGCCGACCTGAAAACTGTCATGAAATCTCAATATCGCGAGTTTACGGGCCTTCATCTTCCCTCCATTGAAAAGGAGGTTTTAGATCGCTGGACCGCCCAGAAAACCTTTGAGCAGAGCGTAACGCTTCGTGAGGGTGCGCCTGCTTTTGTATTCTATGAGGGTCCTCCTAGTGCAAATGGTATGCCCGGCATTCACCATGTTATTTCCCGTACGTTAAAAGACTTGGTTTGTCGCTATAAAACCATGCAAGGCTTTCAGGTAAAACGTAAAGGCGGATGGGATACACACGGTTTGCCCATTGAGCTGGGTGTTGAAAAGGAATTAGGAATCACGAAAGAAGACATTGGCGTTAAGATCACAGTAGAGGAATACAATAAAAAATGTCGCGAGGCGGTATTGCGATATAAGGATAAATGGGACGACATCACCCGTAAAATGGGATATTGGGTAGACCTGGATGACCCCTATATCACTTTCAAAAATGAATACATCGAGACCCTTTGGTGGTTGTTGAGCGAATTACATAAAAAGGGGTTGCTTTACGAAAGTGTCAGTATACAACCATATTCCCCAGCGGCGGGTACCGGTCTAAGCTCTCACGAATTAAATCAGCCTGGAACCTATAAAGATGTCAAAGACACTAGCTGTGTTGCCCTATTCAAAGCCATCAATCAGGGGTCTGCAACATTTTTATTTGATGCAGTAAAAGGATTACCCTGTGAGGATGTGTTTTTCATGGCCTGGACTACCACTCCTTGGACCTTGCCTTCTAATTTGGGATTGACAGTTGGCGCAGAGATTGAATATGTGTTGGTGCAAACCCTAAATCCATACACCCAGGTTCCTGTGAACGTAGTACTCGCAAATGCATTAGTTGGAAAATATTTTAAGCCGGAGGGTGAGAACGCCGATTTTTCTGTTATTGATGAAAAATCAAAAGTGTTACCCTGGAAAAAACTTTTATCATTCAAAGGAAAGCAAATAGAGAAAGCACAATATGAGCAGTTGCTTCCCTACGCGGCTAATTCACCTGCGGTGATTGAAGAGATTACACCGGGTGCAAAGCCGTTCAGGGTTTTGGTAGACGGGTTTGTAACCACCGAAGATGGTACCGGTATCGTACATACGTCTCCTGCTTTTGGGGCAGATGATTATAAAGTGGGAAAGAGATATGGCATAGGTATACTAACCATGGTAGACCGTGAAGGAAAATTTGTAGAAGGACTTGGAGAGTTCAGTGGTCGTTATGTAAAAGACTACAAAAACCAGGAAGGGTATGTTGATGTGAACGTGGATATTTCGGTAAAGCTGAAAAAGGAAAATCGGGCCTTTCGTGTAGAGAAGTATGAACACAGTTATCCGCATTGCTGGAGAACCGATAAGCCCATTCTCTATTATCCCTTGGATGCTTGGTTTATTCGAACTACTGCACTGCGTGATCGAATGGTAGCGCTCAATAAAACAATCAATTGGAAACCCGCCTCTACTGGGGAGGGACGTTTTGGCAATTGGTTAGAGAACATGGTAGATTGGAATTTAAGTCGTAGCCGGTATTGGGGTACTCCTCTTCCTATTTGGCGTTCGGCAGATGGAACGGAAGAGATTTGTATTGGAACCATTGCACAATTGAGAGCGGAAATTCAAAAAAGTGTTGATGCTGGTTTTGAATTTGGCGGGTGTAAAAAAGGTGCTGCTGATCTTGAACAAAAGATTGATCACTTGCTGGCTGATCTGCATAAACCATTTGTAGATGATATTATTTTGGTCAGTCCTTCTGGGCAACCCATGAAAAGGGTTTCTGATCTAATTGACGTTTGGTTCGATTCGGGTGCAATGCCTTATGCGCAATGGGGTTTACCAGATGCCAGCTCCAACCAATATGGTCCATTGAGTCCGGAGAACTTTTTTAAATATCATGCACTTAATGGAACAACAGGTGCAAGTACTGCGTCATTTCCTGCCAGTTTTATTGCAGAAGGAGTTGACCAAACCCGCGGATGGTTTTATACGCTTCATGTTATTGCTGTGCTATTATTTGACTCGGTAGCCTATCAGACCGTTGTCAGCAATGGATTGGTGCTGGATAAGAACGGAAATAAAATGAGTAAGCGATTGGGGAATGTAGTAGACCCCTTTGCAACCATTGAAAGCTTTGGCGCAGATGCAACACGTTGGTATTTGATTACGAATGCTTCTCCGTGGGATAATTTGAAATTTGATCTGGAGGGAATTAAAGAAGTACAACGTAAATTCTTTGGTACGCTCTATAATACCTACCAGTTTTTTGCACTATATGCCAACGTAGATGGCTTTGCATTTAAGGAAGCAGCTATTCCTGTAAAAGAAAGACCAGAAATTGACCGCTGGATTCTTTCCTCTCTACATACGTTGATCGCCCAGGTAACGTCTGCTATGGATGAATACGAACCAACGCAGGCAGGACGTCTCATTGAAGATTTTGTGGATGAGCAGTTGAGTAATTGGTATGTGCGTTTGTGTCGTCGCCGTTTTTGGAAGGGAGATTATTCGCACGATAAAATTGCTGCATATCAAACGCTTTATGAATGTATAGAGACGATCACGCGTTTGATGGCTCCGATTTCACCCTTCTTTAGCGATGCTGTTTTTTTACAACTCAATGCTGTAACCGCTCGATTTACGGCCGCTTCAGTTCATCATGTTCAATTCCCTAAGTCTGACGCATCAATCATCGATAGAGATTTGGAAGACCGGATGCAACTGGCCCAGGATGTCTCTTCGCTGGTATTGTCGTTGCGAAAAAAGGTAAATATCAAAGTGCGTCAACCCCTTCAAAAAGTATTGATCCCTATCATGGATAATGTTATGCAGGGGCAACTCGAAAAAATTGAAGATTTGATTCGTGCCGAGGTCAATGTGAAGGCCATTGAATACCTACGAGCAGATAATACTTTTATCAAGAAAAAGATCAAGCCCAATTTTGTGGCCCTGGGTAAAAAGCTCGGACCAAAAATGAAGGCTGTTTCGGCAAACCTGTCTACTTTTTCACAGGAGCAAATTGCACTGTTAGAAAAAGACGGTCAAATTAATTTGTCAATAGATAACGAACCCCTAGTATTGCAACTTGCGGAAACAGAAATCAGCAGTGAGGATATTCCAGGTTGGACGGTAGCTTCAAAGGGTAGATTGACAGTGGCGTTGGATATTACCGTCACCCCAGAATTAGAATCGGAGGGACATGCGCGTGAATTTGTGAACAGAATTCAAAAAATTAGAAAGGATGCTGGGTTTGAGTTAACGGACCGGGTGTTTGTTCAGGTTGTTGCCTCGGAGGGCTTAACAAAATCACTAGCTACTTTTAAAACCTATATTTGCGCCGAAATCCTTGCGGATTCATTGGATTTTTCCAATGCAATTATCAATGGGACGGACGTGGAAATTAATGATGAAACTATAAAGGTGGTCGTAACCAAAAAAGGCTAAGTCATGGCAGTAAAGAAAAAACCAACTCCTAAAAAGGTTGTAAAAAAGGCAGCGGCTTCAAAGCCTGCTGCAAAAAAAGTAGTTGCAAAAAAGCCTGCGGCAAAAGCAAAACCGGCTGCTAAAAAAGCTGCCCCCAAAAAGCCTGCTGCAAAAAAAGTAGTTGCAAAAAAGCCTGCGGCAAAAGCAAAACCGGCTGCTAAAAAAGCTGCCCCTAAAAAGCCTGTTCCTGCAAAAGCTCCAGCCAAAAAAGTAGCTACTTCTATTGCCAAAACTCCTGTCAAGCCATTTGTTAAGCCAACTACGCACGCGGCCAGACCTGCCTCTAAAGTTGTAAACAAGCCTACTCCGGCGCCTGCTAAGCCCGCTGCACCAGCCCCAAAACCTGCTGTGGTTGCCCCTAAAAAAGCTACAGGCCCAGCTGCGTTAGTTTCCATCAAACCAAAGGTGCAGCCCGTTACTAAAAAAGAACCACCTAAGCCATCAAAAGTGGTAATACCTAAGATTTCTACTAAAAGCTCTGTTCGTTACGAACCTGATTTCACCAAGTCAATTCTGGATGCAAATCGCCAGGAGCACGTTAATGCAGGGCCTTCACAGCGTTATTCTGATACTGATCTCACCGAGTTCAAGGAAATAATCCATCGTAAGCTGGACGCCGCTAAAAAAGAATTGAATTATCTCCAAGGGTTAATTACACGCAAAGATGAGGGAGGTGATATGGATGATGCCCGCTATATGACCATGGAAGATGGAAGTGTGAGTATGGAGAGAGAACAGCTAAGTCAGATGGCTAGCCGTCAAATCACATTTATTGACCACCTGGAAAAAGCCATGATGCGTATTGAAAATAAGACCTACGGTATTTGCCGGGTTACTGGAAAACTAATCGATAAAGCACGTCTGCGTGCGGTTCCACATGCCACACTCAGTATTGAGGCCAAGCAGATGATGAATAAATAATTTAAGATTTAACACTTATTTAATTTTAAGTAAGTGTTTTCTATTAAAATTCAGCCTTATATTCGCGTCACACTGACGCATTATGAGACAATTTCCCCTAGTAATTCTTTCTACATTTTTCTGTTTCACCTTATCTGCACAAGATGGTGGAACGGGTGGTAACTACTCAAGAATCAAATTATTATCTGCAAAACTCGACTCCAACAAAACCGTGTTGGCTATTCGCTTGGATGCACCTTCAAAAGATAGTGTGGAAGCTATCCTTACCCATAGCATTGGATGGGTGGTAGAAAAAAAGAAATTTGTACTAAGTACGGGTCCTAATAATTTCAGTTTTAACACCGCTCAGCTAGCCGAAGGCACTTATCGGTTAATCATTCGTCGTTTTGAAGGTAATTGGTCTCTTACACAAACGATTAAAAAAGATTAATAGCTAAAGACTTAGCAGAAAACTACCTTTGCGAAAACAACATCGCATGTCACGTTTTTTCCTCATTTCTGTCTTATTATTTGCTCGTATTTTACTTTTTGCCCAGACACCTGTGGTCTCAGGTCCCATGCTTGGTTCGATTGAATTAAGGGATGCAAAAGTTTGGTTTGAAGTAAGCAACAGTGTTTCAAAGGCAACGCTCCGCGTCAATAAAAAAGGCGAGTCTGTTTACAAATTAGTTCCATATAAAGGCTCTTTGGGAAATGAATTCAACCCTATCACATTTACCGTAGGTGGATTAGAACCAAATACCACCTATGAATACACCTTGCTTGCTAATGATAAGCCAACAAGATCCACGGGACAGTTCACCACAAAAAAATTGTGGCAATGGAGAGAACCTGTTCCCGATTTTAGTTTTTTAACAGGGTCTTGCTCCTACTTTAATGAGCCTGCTTACGATCGACCAGGTGTTCCTTATGGAAAAGATTCAACCATTTTTGCTTCAATGGCTAAGGAGAATGCTGCCATGATGATATGGCTAGGAGACGCTTGGTATACTCGTGAGGTAGATTATTATAGTGAATGGGGTTTGTGGTATCGTGCCAGCAGAGATCGTGCTACTCCTATTTTACAACCTTTTTTGAAATCGATGACGCATGTGGGAGTTTGGGATGATCACGATTACGGACCTAATAATTCGGGAGCTGCGTTTCATTTGAAAAATGTAAGTCGAAATGTATTCACAAATTACTTCCCTAATCCCTCTGCCGGACAGAATGGACAAGGTATTTATACCAAGACAAGTTGGGCAGATGTTGATTTCTTTTTGATGGATGATCGGTGGTGGAGAAGTGCAGATAATGTGTTGGATTCAATCAATGGAAAACCCAACCCTGAAAAAGTGATGATCGGCCGTGAGCAATTGCAATGGTTAAAGAATGCGTTATTGGAAAGTATAGCAACGTTTAAAATTATTGCGGTGGGAAGTCAGGTGTTGAATCCCGTATCACCCTATGATAAATGGGGTCGTTTCCCTGTGGAGTACCAAGAATTAATGCAGTTTTTACAGACCAATCCTGTTTCTGGTGTTATGTTTTTAACAGGCGATCGTCATCATAGTGAAATCATCAAAGTGGATCGTCCTGGTTTTTATCCTTTGTATGACATCACTGTGTCACCGCTTACTTCAGGCACCCATAAATTTGACAGGGAAGAAAAGGATAATCCCTACAGAATAGTAGGAGTAGACGAGCGTCAGAATTATGGCCGTATCTCCATTACAGGACTCCGTGGAAGCAGAAAGCTAACAGTAGATTATTTAGGGATAAAGGGTGAACTGATCAAAAGTTGGTCAGTGGGCGAAAAGGAGCTTCGTGTACCCAGAAAATTATAGTTTCTTTTCCATTACAACGTGTGGGATGGTTACTTCCGTAAACTCTTTACTGGTTACCTGGTATCCCATTTTCTCGTAAAACCCAATGGCATTTTTACGCGCGTGCATACTGAGTAGCTTATAGCCCCTGTCTCTGGCAACATTTTCTGCAAAATTCATGAGGGCTCTTCCTATTCCTTTTCCTTGTTTTTCGTTATAAACAGCCATTTGACGTAACCGAACGGTAGAAGGGTTTTCTTCAATTAGCATACAACAGCCTAAAATGTCATCTTCTTCAAAGGCGCCAATCAAAATATCATGATTTTCGGTAGCCAAATCAACAGGTTCAAACCGTAACCCTAGCGGTTTACGCAGAATGTTCTCCCGAAGTGCTAACATTTGTTCGTATTCGGGGCTTCCGTGCTCGATAATTTTGAGGGCCATACCTTTCAAAATAGCAAAAATTTTGCATGTGTCCAAGCTGGGGTAAGCCTTAATGACCAGATTCATGGGATAATGACTGTTGACAGCCTCGTTTTCAATTGTTTACTCTTCCTGGCGAAAAAATAATCAAGTGCACATGGATTTGACCAAAAAGTATATTTTTGCAACCTGTAAACCAAACTAAAAAAACATGTCAGACATTGCATCAAGAGTAAAAAAGATCATCGTTGATAAACTAGGTGTGGAAGAAGCAGAAGTTGCCAACGAAGCTTCTTTTACCAATGATCTAGGAGCCGACTCACTGGATACAGTTGAGTTGATCATGGAGTTTGAAAAAGAATTCAATATTTCCATTCCTGATGAACAAGCTGAGACCATTACTACCGTAGGTCAGGCCATCACCTACTTGGAAGAACACGCCAAGTAATTTGGGTCTTCCACTTTTTTTTCCTGACCAGGAAATAAATTACACCGCCTTCCTCACTACTTTTATAGTATAAAGGAAGGCGGTTTTTTTCGAAAACTAGTTTAACTTTCTCCTATGCAACTCAAGCGCGTCGTTATTACTGGTATGGGTGCCATTACTCCAATTGGCAACACATTGGATGAATACTGGAATGGATTGATCAACGGCATATCTGGCGCTGGACCTATCACTCAATTTGATGCGACTAAATTTCGTACTCGATTTGCTTGCGAAATCAAAGGTTTCGATCCCACTCAATACATGGATAAGAAGGAGGCGCGAAAATTAGATCGTTTTGCGCAATTGGCTTTAGCAGTGAGTGATCACGCTATGCAAGACGCTGGTCTTTCCAAAGACAATATCAACCCGGACCGTGTGGGTGTTGTTTTTGCCAGTGGCATTGGGGGGTTAACCACCTTTCAGCACGAGGTAACTGAGTTTGCAAAAGGAGATGGCACTCCACGTTTCAATCCTTTCTTCATCCCTAAAATGATTTTGGATATTGCAGCTGGCCAAATCAGTATGCGACACAATTTGCGTGGACCCAACTTTGCTGTGGTTAGTGCCTGTGCAAGCAGTACCAATGCCATCATGGATGCATTTAATCTGATTCGCTTAGGAAAAGCAGCTATCATTTTGACCGGGGGAAGTGAAGCTGTAATCAGTGAGGCGGGTGTAGGAGGTTTCAATGCTATGAAAGCGATGAGTGAGCGCAATGATGACCATGCTACTGCTAGTCGACCTTATGATAAGGACCGCGATGGATTTGTAATGGGAGAGGCCGCAGGAATGTTAGTGTTGGAATCTCTTGACCATGCCATTGCCCGCGGAGCTCGAATTTATGCTGAAGTTGTAGGCTGTGGTGCTACTGCGGACGCCTATCATATTACCGCACCGCATCCAGATGGTTTAGGAGCAAAGAATGTAATGTTAGCGGCATTAGAAGATGCAGGGATGCGTCCCGACGAAATTGATTATATCAATACACATGGAACTTCTACTCCCATTGGTGATGGCGCTGAGGTAAAAGCAATTACACAGGTATTTGGAGAACACGCCTATCAACTTAACATCAGTGCTACTAAATCTATGACGGGTCACTGTTTGGGTGCGGCTGGAGTAATCGAGGCTATTGCAAGTACAATGGCTGTGATCCATGATATCGTTCCTCCAACAATCAATCACTTTACAGATGATCCGAACATCGATTCAAAACTCAATTTCACTTTCAATAAACCTCAGCACCGACTAGTTCGTGCGGCGTTGAGTAACACGTTTGGATTTGGTGGCCACAATGCTTGCATGATCGTTCGCAAGTACTCTGCTTAGTATTCTGTTTTTTGTGTAGCTTGTGCAGGTGCGACGGTTATTTCACTGGCTTGCTTTTCGCAAAAGAAATTCTTTTACCCGGGAACTCACCAATTTACTCGGGTACCATCCTTATTCCATAGACTTATATGAAACAGCATTGACCCATCGTTCATTGGGAGATCAGACGGATCAAAACAACGAACGACTCGAGTATCTGGGTGATGCCATTTTAAGTGCATTAGTTGCAGATTACTTGTTTAAACGTTATCCTTACAAAGGCGAGGGCTATCTGACCGAGATGAGAAGTAAAATGGTCAATCGCCAACAGCTCAACCATATTGCGTTGCGAATGGGTTTGAAAAAAATTACCCGCTATAATAAGTCTGATGCTTCACTTAGACTAAGTCACATTTTTGGAAATACATTGGAAGCCTTGATTGGTGCAGTTTATTTGGATATTGGGTATAAACGAACAGAAAAGTGGGTGATGAAAAATATCATACTGCCACATATGTTTATTGATGAGCTGGAGACAAAAGAGTTCAATCATAAGAATAAGCTATACGCCTGGGCCAGTCGAAATGGAGCTGTGCTAGAATTTGAAACCCTGGATGAACGAATTGAAAATGGTCGGCGATTATTTACCGTGGCAGCAATGTTGAATAGCGAGAATATTGCAGAGGGCAAGGCATTCAACAAAAAAGATGCTTCTCAAATAGCTGCACAAGCAGCGGTTGATAAATTAGGATTAAGCGCCACAGAGCCGGGCGACTGATTATTTAATTTCCTGACAAAGTTCAATGAGTACACCGTGGGCCTCTTTGGGGTGTAAAAAGCAAACCAACTTGTTGTCGGCGCCCTTTTTGGGTTTATCGTTTAATAGGCTAAATCCGTCTTTTTTTAACCGGTTCATTTCATGTTCAATATCCTCTACTTCATAGGCGGTATGGTGAAGTCCTTCGCCTTTTTTGGCTATGAATTTTGCAATGACTCCATCGGGGTCCACACTTTCCAATAACTCAATTTTTGATTCCCCAATCTTGAAAAAGGCAGTATTGACCTTTTCACTTTCTACCAGCTCTGTTTTATAGCAGGATGTGCCTAATATTCGCTCAAAACGAGGAATTGCTTCGTGTAACGTTTGCACTGCAATTCCAATGTGTTCAATTTTATTCATTTTCAAGTCGTTTTGTCAGGGCTTACGAATTCGGTAAAATATTTGTAACCATGAAATTAAACCATTCGATTAGAACCTTTTGGGATAATTTTGCGTTGTACAAAGGAAACAAAGAACTTATGCTAAAACTTCCCATTTATCTGGATCACAATGCAACCACCCCCTGCGACCCCCGGGTGGTAGAAGCTATGGTCCCATATTTTACCCAGAATTTTGGGAACGCTGCAAGTCGTAACCACCCGTTTGGATGGCAGGCAGAAGAGGCAGTGGATTGCGCCCGTGAACAAGTGGCTAAGTTGATTGGCGCGGATCCCAAAGAAATTATTTTTACGTCCGGAGCCACCGAAGGAGATAACCTTGCAATCAAGGGTGTATTTGAAATGTATGCAAGTAAAGGAAATCATATCATTACCTGCAACATTGAGCACAAAGCTGTTTTGGATACTTGTCGCAATTTGGAAAAAGAAGGAGCTGAGGTTACCTATCTCAATGTAAATCCGAATGGGTTAATTGACTTAGCAGAACTAGAGGCAGCCATTAAGCCTACTACTATTTTGATTGCGATCATGTACGCCAACAATGAGATTGGCACTGTGATGCCTATGCGTGAAATCAGTGCCATTGCACGCAAGCATGGTGTATTGGTGTTTACAGATGGCGTGCAGGCGGTAGGTAAAATTCCTGTTGATGTTACTAAAGATGGCATCGATCTGATGGCTTTTACGGCTCATAAAATGTACGGTCCTAAAGGAGTAGGTGCTTTATATGTGCGTCGTAAAAATCCTCGTGTAAAAGTAACGGCACAAATTGATGGTGGAGGTCACGAAAGAGGAATGCGTAGTGGTACATTGAATGTTCCAGGTATCGTAGGATTTGGAAAAGCTTGTGAGATTTGTATGAATGAAATGGAAGCAGACGCTGCACGTATTAGCAAGCTGCGCGATAAATTGGAAAATGCGTTACTCAAACTAGAAGAGTCTTATCTAAATGGCGATAAAGAGTATCGGCTGCCGCATGTCAGCAATATCTCTTTCAAATATGTTGAAGGAGAAGGATTGATGATGGGCTTTAACAAGAATATTGCCCTTTCTTCTGGTTCTGCCTGTACCTCTGCTTCATTGGAACCATCCTATGTTTTGAAAGCATTAGGACTTGGTGACGATCTTGCCCATAGTTCATTACGATTTGGCTTAGGACGTTACACCACAGAGGAACAGATCGATTACACCATTGAACATGTATCTTCTACGGTAACGAAACTTCGTGAAATGAGTCCACTATGGGAAATGTTTAAAGAAGGGATTGACATGAACAAAATTGAATGGGCGCATCATTAATAAAAAAAGTAAATAACAAATTATATGGCATATTCAGAAAAAGTAATCGACCACTACCAGAATCCTAAAAATGTAGGAACACTGGACAAGGGCAAGAACAATGTGGGAACAGGTCTTGTAGGAGCTCCTGAGTGTGGAGACGTGATGCGTCTTCAAATTGAAGTAGATGAAGCTACTGGCGTAATCAGCGATGCAAAGTTTAAAACCTTTGGGTGTGGTTCCGCAATCGCATCCTCGTCCCTTGCAACAGAGTGGTTAAAAGGTAAAACAGTAGACGAAGCCATGAAGATCGACAATATGACTATTGTTGAAGAGCTTAATCTGCCTCCTGTAAAAATTCACTGCTCTGTATTGGCAGAAGATGCCATCAAAGCAGCAATCAATGATTATCGCAAAAAGAACGGATTGGAAGAGTTGCAATTTGAAGAGCGTGCCGTTCACTAATTGATTGGTATGAATACGGAAACATTAACCACAGTGGCTCCGACAGAAATGGCTAATACCATTTATGTAAGTGATAAGGCGCGTGCAAAAGTGCTTCAATTATTTGCAGATGCTGGGGTGGCTGATGATCCTTCTTATTTTCTTCGAGTGGGAGTAGTAGGAGGGGGTTGTTCCGGGTTGAGTTACAAATTGGACTTTGACAATGAAAAAAAGCCAATGGACCAAGCCTTTGAGGACAATGGGATTCGCGTGGTAACTGACCTCAAAAGTTTCTTGTATCTGGTTAACACCACACTTGATTTTTCGGATGGTCTTAATGGAAAAGGATTCTTTTTCAGTAATCCCAATGCTAGTCGCACCTGTGGATGTGGAGAGAGTTTTGCCGTTTAAGACCTGTTAAAGGAATTAAATTCAGGGCCGCTTTGTAAAAAGCGGCCTTTTTGTTGTGGCTATATTAGTACTTTAGCAACCATGTGGGCGCTATGTAAAAAAGAGTTGTCGCAGTTTTTTAGTAGTCTGAGTGGCTATATTGCCATTGCCGTTTTTCTTTTGGTCAATGGATTCGTTCTATTTGTTTTTGAGAACAATGTGCTAGACTTTGGATATGCAACGCTTGATCGTTTTTTTGAACTGGCCCCTTGGATTTTACTGCTGCTAATCCCCGCTATTACCATGCGCAGTTTTGCTGAGGAATTTCGTACAGGAACTTGGGAAGTGCTTCGTACGCTTCCATTAACAGATTGGCAAATTATTGGTGGAAAATTCGCTGGTGCATTTTTAGTAGTAGCCATTGCGCTTTGTCCAACCTTTTTATATTCATGTATTGTGCATGCACTCGCAGCAGATCAGGGATTGGATTGGGGGGCTACCCTCGGATCTTATTTTGGTTTGTATTTACTGGCTGCTGTTTTTACAGCGATTGGTATTTGGTGTAGTAGTTTGACCGCAAATACAATTGTTGCCTTTTTACTGGCTGCACTTAGTACGGCAGCACTGTATTATGGTTTTCATGCTATCAGTTTATTGCCAACATTCCCTGCTGGTTTAGATTACTGGGTTGAATGGGTGGGAATTGACTTTCACTACCGCAGCATCAGCAGGGGACTGATTTTGAGTACAGATCTGATTTATGTGATTAGTTTATGTTTTTTATTTTTTCTAGTTACCATTCGTAATCTCCGCAAACGATAAATGAAACAGTTGTACTATTGGATGCTTCATCATAAAGCAGGAATTGCTCTAGCGGTAGGGCTATTCTTTTTCATCAATTTTCTTTCCTTTCAATGGCCACTTCGACTAGATTTAACTGCTGAAAAAAGATATTCAATCGATTCGGCTAGCCGTTCGTTAATCCGTTCATTAGATGACGAACTAGAGATAGTTGTCTTTTTAAAAGGCGAGTTTCCTTCCGGGTTTAAAAAACTAGCTACTAGTACCGATCAGTTTCTTTCCTTGCTCAAGTCGGAAAATCCTGGCCGTTTTCGTTATCGATTTATTTCTCCATTGGATGAAGTAGAAAATGGAAAACTATGGGGAGACTCATTACTAAAGCTGGGGGCACTCAATATCAATCTCACGGTACAAAAAAAGGCGGGGCAAAGTAGTAATATAATTTTCCCTGTTGCCTTAATTCGGTATAAAGATCGACAGAGCTTAGTTACATTATTGCCAGGTGCGAGTCGTTCTATTTCTCAGGGGGAGCTCAATCAGGCTGAAGCGTTGATGGAGTACCAGTTTATAAGTTCTATAGACAAACTATTGCATCCTAAACGCTCTGGCATCGCTTATGAAACCGGACATGGGGAACCTCTTGATGAGCGAACCTATCAATTACGAATGGCCTTACAGGCCGACTACGAACTTCGCACGCTTGATCTTAGGAAGCAGCCCATTGTGCCTGCTGGAGTAGATGTGTTGATGATTGTAAAGCCCACTTTACGATTTAGCGAAAAAGAGAAATTCAAGATTGATCAGTTTGTGATGCGCGGAGGTAAGTTGATTTGTTTTATGGATCATCTGGTTGCCGAGATGGACAGTTTTGCGCGTAAATCTGAGTTAGTTGCTTTTGACCGTGATCTTAATATCGAGGATCTTTTTTTTAGATATGGCGCACGTATCAATCCTGATTTACTGATGGACTTGCGCTGTGAGGTTAGTTATGTTCAGGTGGGTGGAACAACTCAGCAACCTCAAAATGAATTTTTACCCTGGAATTACTTTCCATTAGTGGCGGCTCCAGTTACTGATAATAAATTAAAAACAGCAGGTTACGTATCAATGCGTTTCGCTAACTCGATTGATACGGTCCAATCCCCCGGTGTTCTTAAAACACCGTTATTGGCAAGTTCTGATCGAGCGCGTGTAATTAGTACGCCTGCCTTGATTTCGCTGAATGAAAACAGTACGTTGCCAGAGAATAAATTATTTAATCGTTCTGCCATTCCTTGTGCATTCTTATTGGAGGGCCAATTTTCTTCATTGTATAAGAATCGTGTTGTTGCCGCTCTCATGGATTCCCTCACACCTGCTGGTATGTCCTTTATCCCGCAAACTGCGCAGGGGGCTGTGATAGTAGTGGGTGATGGCGATCTTGTTTTAAACGATTACATCCCTGCTGTTAACGAACAAGGTCAGTACGATCCACAAGCACCATTAGTTCCTACAGAAATGGGTTGGAATAAATACACACAGTTTGAGTATCTCACGGGCGGAGATGCGGGTCGTTATTTTATTCCGGTAGCTAATAAAGAATTTTTACTCAATTGTGTAGAGTACTTGGTAAATAACCCTGCAATCAGTCGGTTACGAAGTAAAGAAATTACACTCCGTTTGTTAGATGGTGAAAAAGTGAACGCATCACGAATGCAATGGCAATTTATTACCCTTTTAGCCCCCGTAGTACTATTAGTGCTGGTTGCGTACAGCGTCTTGATTTGGAGAAAAAAGAAATTCGCACGCTGAGGCCCTATCTTTGAGGGTTGAAATACAGCTATGAATATTGATCAAATCAGCTATCTCGTTTTTGGATTAGTGTTGGTGTTGGCCCTTTTGTTTGACTTGGGTTTGATGAGTAAAAAAAATCAGACCATTACCATTCGGCAGGCATTAAATCAAACATTTTTTTGGGTAGGACTTGCGCTATTATTTTTTGTTTTTGTCTGGGTCGAAAAGGGGCAACAACTCGCTCTGGAATATTTGAGTGCTTACTTGATGGAATGGAGTTTGAGTATCGATAATATTTTCGTTTTTATTTTGATTTTTAGTGCCTTTTCAGTTAAAGAGAAAAACTATGGCCGGGTATTATTGATTGGGATATTGATGGCGATTGTGTTCAGGGTCTTGTTTATTTCGATAGGGGTGGTACTCGTTGAACGCTTTCATTGGATTTTATATTTATTTGGGGTCTTTTTGGTTTATACTGGATTTAAAATGTTTACAGCAAACGAAGACGAAGAATTTAATCCACAGGATAGTAAAGTATATTTATTTCTAAAACGGTTTCTGCCAATAGTGCCGCATGATGGTAATGGAAAATTCATGGTACGAGAGAATGGTCGTCCGCTTTATACTACTTTATTCGTTGTAATTATTATGCTTGCTTCAATTGATATCGTTTTTGCTTTGGACTCAATCCCTGCGGTGATGGGAATATCGAGAGATCGGTTTGTGATTTATACCTCAAATATTTTTGCGGTGCTGGGACTTCGATCTTTATTCTTTTTATTGCGCGGCGCCGTTAGCAAATTTGATTATTTGCAACAGGGTATTGCCATTGTTTTGGTATTTATCGGCGTTAAAATGCTGGGTGAACACTGGATCAATCAATGGATTTCTAAATCAGTGCAGGTGGCTATTTCGTTAGGGGTGATTGCTCTATGCATCAGTGGATCTGTTTTTTATTCCCTCTTTATTCAAAAGAAGGGAGTACCGCCCGATCAATTGGATGAAAGTGTATAAGCAGTTTAAATTGCAATGGCAGTGTATACGGTCAAGGAGATTTTGAAGATTTTGGGAGTTACTGCTCCGGTGGTTCATGATCATGCTGTTGAACATTTACTTATAGATAGCCGAAAGGCGTATGCTCCTGCTGTCTCTCTATTTTTTGCCTTAGTATCACCTCGTAGAAATGGCCATGATTTTATTGGCGAACTCTATCAAAAGGGAGTACGCAGTTTTGTGGTTACTCAACCCACAGAGGCCATTGACTATCCAGATGCTAACTTTCTACTTGTGTCAGATGCAGTGAGCGCATTACAAAAACTGGTTGCCGCTCACCGTGCGCGCTTTAAGATCCCTGTAATTGGTATCACCGGAAGTAATGGAAAAACCATAGTAAAAGAATGGCTTTTTCAATTGTTACAACCTGACTATCGGATTGTGCGGAGCCCCAAGAGTTATAATTCACAAATTGGAGTGCCCTTAAGTGTGTGGCAGCTGAAGCCTCATCATCAGTTAGCCATTTTTGAAGCTGGTATTTCTCAGCCTGATGAAATGGAACGATTAGAAAAAGTGATTCAACCTACGTTGGGTGTTTTGACAAATATTGGAACGGCGCATAGTGAAGGCTTTGTTTCATTAGCCGAAAAAGAAAATGAAAAACGAAAGCTCTTTCGTTCGGCTCCTTTGGCGCCAGCGCTTCAACTTAATCAGGTTACGATTCAAAATGGATTCGCAACGCTAGAAGCCACCGGGAGTCTATTACAAGAGGGGGGCTCCATCACTATTCCTTTTACAGATCAAGCGTCTATTCAAAATGCATTACGCTGTTGGGAAGTATTACTCGCATTAGGGATTCCTATGGCTGTTATTACTGCACGTATGAAAAAATTGACAGCAGTAGATATGCGATTACATCTAAAAAAGGGAATTAATAATTGTCAACTTATTAATGACGCCTATAGTGCTGATTTGAGTTCTCTTGAAATTGCGCTTACTTTTTTAAAGCAGCAAGGTGGTTCACTCAAGCGGACCGTTATTCTCTCTGATTTTTTAGAGAGTGGCGAGTTGGATGCGGAGTTATATGCACAAATTGCCCTGCTACTACAGCAAGTATCTGTACATCGATTAATAACTATCGGACCTCGCATTGGATCTGCGTTTGCCACCTTATCGGGAGGCTGGCAGTTAGAACAATACGTGGACACCTCTCATTTTCTTCAGCAATTTGACGCTCGAAAATTTCAGCAGGAGGTTATTTTGATTAAAGGCGCGCGTGCTTTTGCACTTGAGCGTATCGCTTTTTTGCTCGAAGAAAAAATCCATGCAACTTGTTTAGAAATAGATCTTAGCGCTGTTGTGCATAATCTCAATCTGTTTCGTGAGCAATTAGGTGCCGGTACCCGTTTAATGGCTATGGTGAAAGCGTTTGCCTACGGCAGTGGTGCTTCAGAGATCGCCCATGTATTGCAATTTCACGGGGTTGATTATTTTGGTGTCGCGTATGCCGATGAGGGTGTTTCATTACGGCAGGTAGGCATTACCAAGCCTATCATGGTGATGAATACGGAAGAGCCCGTTTTTGATGCGATTATTGAGAATCAATTGGAACCTGTCTTATTTTGTTTTTCTATTCTTCACGCATTTGATTCTTATTTACAGCGGCAGGGAATTCAATCCTATCCCGTTCATCTGGAAATTGAAACCGGAATGAATCGACTTGGTTTTGCGGAAAATGAAATTCCTGCACTCATAGCCTATTTGAGTTCTACATCCAGTTTTTTGATCCAATCTGTTTTTTCTCACTTAGCTGCCAGTGAGGACCCCGCTTCTGATCCATTTACATTTCAGCAATTTTCAATTTATCAAACTGTAACCAATCAGTTGAGTAATCAACTCAATTGTTCATTCTTAAAACATATTGCTAATTCTGCAGCTGCCCTTCGTCACCCGTCATTCTCTATGGATATGGTACGTGTTGGAATTGGTTTATATGGAGTGGAAAGCTCAATCATTCAATCAGTACAACCGGCTATAACACTTCGATCCACCATCGCTCAAGTAAAAAAAGTGTCTGCCGGAAGCTCAATTAGTTATAACCGCAAAACAATGCTTGACAGCGATGCTATTATTGCCACTGTACGATTGGGTTATGCTGATGGTTACCCTCGTCGGCTGGGTAACGGAGTAGGGCAGGTTATGGTACGAGGTAAACGTGCACCTATTGTAGGAACAATCTGCATGGATATGTTTATGATTGATGTAACCGCAATTGACGATGTACGCGAAGGAGATGAGGTGATCTTATTTGGAAAAGAGCTGCCCGTACATGAAGTTTCCAAATGGGCAGGCACTATTCCCTACGAAATTCTAACTGGAATTTCTCAGCGGGTCAAGCGTGTTTATTTTCAGGAATAATTATGAAATCTGTGTTTGATCTGACACGTTTGTGTTGGTAGTTCCAGTCACGGGTGAAACGGGCTCTTCTTTTTTCACTAGTTTCTGCTGAAAGAGAAATAAAGTAATTACACCGACAGAAATGGATGCATCAGCGATATTGAAAATGGGGCTGAAAAATTCAAAAGGGTCCCCTCCAATTATGGGTAGCCAGCTTGGAAAGTTTCCTTGTACAATGGGGAAGTAAAGCATATCTACTACACTTCCATGTAAAAAAGCTCCATATCCTTTTTCGCCCAGTTGGGCTACACCTGTGTAGCCAATATAATCATGTAAAACGGTGCTATAATGAAGTCCTTTATCAAAAATCATTCCGTAAAAAAGACTATCGATTAAATTACCTGCTGCGCCCGCATAAATAAGTGCAGCACAAATCAAAAAGCCCATTGAATATTTCTCACGAATGAATTTTCCGATATACCAGGTTCCGATCAATACGGCACACAAACGAAACAGGGTTAGAATAACCTTACCCATTTCATTTCCGAATTTCCAGCCCCAGGCCATACCAGGATTTTCAATAAAATGCAAACGGAACCAATTCCATCCAAATACACGTAAAACCTCTCCGGTTGGATGATTTAATTTAATCCAAAACTTTAATCCCTGATCGGCCAATAAGATTAACAGGATGAGACCTATTACGGTTGTTTTTCTTGACATGGTTATCTGAGCTTACCAACCATTTTTTCGGGACGTACCCACTCGTCAAATTGTTCGGCAGTAAGATATCCTAATTGTATGGCCATTTCTTTTAAAGTGGTTCCTTGTTTATGTGCTTTCTGGGCAATTTCTGCAGCTTTATAATAGCCAATTTTTGTATTAAGTGCAGTAACCAGCATAAGTGAATTATCTACGTGCTTTTTGATATTCGCTTGAATAGGCTCAATTCCTATGGCACAGTTATCGTTGAAAGAAACACAACCATCTCCAATTAATCGAGCACTGTGTAAAAAGTTATAAATCATGACAGGCTTAAACACATTGAGCTCAAAATGTCCCGAAGCGCCTCCTATATTGATGGCTACATCATTTCCCAACACCTGCGCTGCAATCATGGTGAGCGCTTCGCATTGAGTGGGGTTTACCTTTCCTGGCATGATGGAAGAGCCAGGTTCATTATCTGGAATAAACAACTCGCCAATGCCGCTGCGGGGGCCCGAAGAGAGCATGCGAATATCATTAGCAATTTTCATAAGACTTACCGCAACTGTTTTTAATGCACCATGGGCTTCCACAATGGCATCATGCGCAGCTAATGCTTCAAATTTGTTGGCAGCTGTTTTGAAAGGAAGGCCTGTTAACTGTGCAATATGCTTGGCTACGTTTTTATCATAGTTTTTGGGCGTATTGATTCCTGTTCCAACCGCTGTACCTCCCAGTGCCAATTCACGTAAATGCTCGAGTGAGTTTTTAATGGCTTTCAGTCCATGATCTAGTTGCGATACATACCCACTGAACTCTTGTCCCACTGTCAAGGGCGTTGCATCCATAAAATGGGTACGTCCTATTTTGACAACCTTCATGAATTGCTTACTTTTTTTAGCCAGCGTATCTCTGAGTTTTTTAATTCCAGGAATCGTTGTTTCCACTAAAATGGTGTAAGCAGCAATATGCATTGCTGTAGGAAAAGTATCGTTAGAAGATTGTGATTTGTTTACATCATCATTGGGATGCAAAAACTTTTCTTTATCGGTTAGCTTTCCACCTTTGAGCACATGTCCTCGGTAAGCAATCACTTCGTTTACATTCATATTGCTTTGTGTTCCGCTTCCCGTTTGCCAAACAACCAGTGGAAAGTAGTCATCTAATTTGCCTTGCAAAATTTCATCGCACACTTTCCCAATTAAGCTGGCTTTGTTAGCTGGCAATACACCCGCTTCCTTGTTCGTAAGAGCGGCTGCTTTTTTCAACTGTGCAAAAGCCCGGATGATTTCTTTGGGCATCTTATTAATATCCTGCGCTATTCTAAAATTATCTATACTGCGTTGGGTTTGTGCACCATAATAGGCGTGAAGAGGGACTTTTACTTCCCCCATGGTGTCTTTTTCAATTCTGTATTCCATGCGGATTGGATTATTAACCCTGCAAAGTTAGTTGAACTTCGGCTTTCTTTTTTCTAGAAAAGCAGAGACGCCTTCTTGCATTTCTGTTGATCCAAAACAATCGCCAAATAAACGTACCTCCTCGGCATAGCCGTTTTTAGTCTTGTCAAAAAAGGCTTCAACCGACTCAATGACTCGGGCAACTGCTTTTGGTCCTTTTGAAAGAATCGTTTGTAGTAATTTTTTACTTTCTTCCAGTAATTTTTCAACGGGTACTACTTGGTTAACCAGCCCCCATTGGAGTGCACCTGTGGCATCCAACATATTACCACTCATCATTAGCTCAAGTGCCTTTCCTCTTCCCACTAACTGCGTTAATCGCTGTGTTCCCCCATAGCCGGGGATGAGCCCTAAGTTAACCTCGGGTTGTCCAAATTTTGCCATTTCTGTAGCAATTCGAATATGACAAGCCATTGCTAATTCACAGCCGCCCCCTAGTGCAAAACCATTTACTGCTGCAATCACGGGCTTTGTGCTTTTTTCGATATGCTCAAAAATTCGTTGTCCTCGAACCGCCATTTCCATTGCAACGGACGTATCGATCCCTTTAAATTCACTAATGTCAGCGCCAGCTACAAATGCTTTTTCTCCGCTGCCCGTTATAATGACACCTTTAACGGCTGCATCTATTTTAATTTGAGTAAAAGCGTGTTCCAACTCTTCTAGCACCGTTTTATTTAATGCATTCATTTTATCAGGCCGGTTGACGGTTACAATCAAAATACCTTCTTCCAGCTGTCCCCCTAGCGTTTGATAGCCACCCCAGTTATTCATATTGATAATTTTTAAGCTCGGTGTGTTTGTACCCACTCCCGTATATACGATGCAATTTCTTGCATGCCAGCTCCCGGATGGAATAATTTTCCCACTCCAAGTTGTTGTAGCGCAGTTGCGTCTTCCTCGGGAATAATACCACCTCCGGTGAGGAGTACATCATTCAATCCTTTTTCTTTTAGCAGGGATATGATTTTTGGAAATATCGTATTATGTGCGCCTGATAAAATTGAAATACCGATGGCATCCACGTCTTCTTGCAAGGCTGTATTCACGACCATTTCAGGAGTCTGACGTAGCCCGGTATAAATTACTTCCATCCCCGCATCTCGTAATGCAGTAGCAATTACTTTCGCTCCACGGTCATGTCCGTCGAGTCCTACTTTTGCTACTAATACACGTACAGGTCTTTTCATCGATTAAATTCCTTTCAAAATTAACTGCTTTGCCTGAACAAGTCGTTGGAGAGTTTCTTGTTGACCTAGTAAGACAGCAATATCAAAAACACCTGGCCCAAATTTGCCACCCACTAGCATAATACGAAGTGGAAGCATTAATTCACCCACTTTTAATGATTGACTCAAAGCTAGGTCTTTCAAGATTTTTTCTAATTCCAGTGCCGTCCATTGGTGCGTTTGTTCATAGTAATGAATCAGGCTTGAAAAAAAAGCTTCTTTTTCTGGTGACCATTTGGATAAAATAGAAGCTGTATCAATTTGGGAAGGTCTTTCAAAAAAGAAACGACTTTGTTCTACAAAATCAGAAAGTAATGCGCAACGCTCTTTTATCAAATCTATTACTTTTTCCAAACGGTCCGTATCTGCAATAATGAGATTTACTTTTTCAAAATGGCTGCGAACTAAGGGGAGTAATCGACTCGCAGAACTTTTTTTAATCCATTCGTGATTGAACCATTTTGCTTTTTCAAAATCAAACTTTGCACCACTGCTATGTACGCGCTCCATTGAAAATGCATTAATTAATTCATCTATGGAGTATACTTCTTTTTCTGTTCCTTCATTCCATCCCAGTAAGGCTAGTAAGTTGACAAATGCTTCTGGCAAAAATCCTTTTTCTTTAAACCCTTCTGTTAACTCTCCTGATTTTGGATCCTGCCAATTCATGGCAAATACCGGAAATCCATATTTTGCTCCATCTCTTTTGCTCAGTTTACCGGTGGGCCCAAGTATAAGGGGAAAGTGTGCCCACCTTGGCATATGTTCCCAGCCAAATAAATATTGCCAGACTAATAAATGTACAGGAGCTGAGGGGAGCCATTCTTCACCACGAAATGCATGCGTAATTTTCATGAGATAATCATCTACTACCACAGCCAAATGATACGTGGGCATTCCATCTGCCTTTAATAGTACTTTATCATCTACCGTTGAAGTATCAAAAGAAATGTCTCCTCGAATCATATCGGTAAAACTCAACGTTTTTCCCACCGGCATTTTAATACGGATAACATGCGGGGTATTTTGATCTATTAATCTTTTCACCTCGGCTGCAGTCAAGTTAAGTGAGTTGCGCATTTTATGACGCAGATGCTGATCATATTGCGGCGAGGGATTTTCAGTCGTTTTGTTTTTCTCGCGCATTTGCTCCAGCTCCTCCGGGGTATCAAATGCATAATAGGCCTGTCCTTGGTCAACGAGTTGTTGTGCGTATTTTTTATACAGTGCCTTTCGTTCACTTTGTCTATAAGGCCCAACTAGTCCACCATGTTGCGCGCTTTCGTCAGGTTCTAGTCCACACCATCGCAGACAATCAAAAATATATTCCTCGGCGCCCGGTACATATCGGCTCTGGTCTGTATCCTCGATACGGACGATAAAATCGCCTCCGTGTTTTTTTGCAAAAAGATAATTGTATAACACGGTTCTAACACCTCCTAAATGTAAGCCACCCGTTGGGCTGGGTGCAAAACGTACTCGAACCTTCTTACTCATAGTGCAAAGATAACCACTGCCACTATCTTTGTTAATGATGTATCATCCGTTCATACAACCACCCTCCTTGGTCCGTAGCCTTTACCCCAAACGTTTATGGCGAATGGATGCAAGTGAGCGTAGTCTTTATCTAACGTTTGACGATGGACCACATCCTACCATTACCCCCTTTGTTTTATCCCAATTGGACTATTTTAATGCAAAAGCCAGTTTTTTTTGTATTGGTAATAGAGTAGCTGAGTATCCATTCATTTTTGAAAAAATTTTAGAGAGCGGGCATAGGGTGGGTAATCATACCTATCAACATTTGAATGCATGGAAAACCTCCCAGTCCAATTATAGGAACGACGTACAACGTGCAGCTGCATTGATTAAGAGCAATCTTTTTCGTCCTCCCTATGGTCGCTTGCCTTGGTCCTATGCAAAAGCAATTTTAAATGTCATGCCAGCTGATGCCCAAATAGTAATGTGGGATGTTCTAAGTTGTGATTTTGATACGCAATTGGATGCAACTACTTGTTTTGAGTTTTGTACACAAACGATTCGACCAGGGTCTATCATTGTTTTACATGACAGTCAGAAAGCCTGGGATCGATTATCTGGTTTATTACCGCTTTTGTTAGAGTTCGGAACAAAAAATGGGTATACATTTAAATCTTTACCATAAAAAAACCCGGATCTCTAATCCGGGTTTCAACTATTTTTTAAACGTATAACTTACGGGAGTGTAATAGTGTAGGTTACTCCGTTAATGGTCACAGTTGCAATATTGTCACAAGTGCCAGTTCCATAATCAATCAAACCAACATAGCGTGTTCCTGTATTGGTGTTCTCTCGCACGGTCCTAACGGAACCTTTTACAATCCACCGGCAGTTATTCCGACGAATTAGGGGCTCAACAATGGTAGCGTTCCATCCCACCAACGTTGTGTCTCTTTTTACCTGGCCACGCGCTCCTCCAGTGATTTTAAAAGCGTCATCAATCGGTAAAGGGGTTAAAACTCCTTCGATTTGTGTTCTTACTTTTTCACTATTCCATGAAATAAAATTACCATTTGGTCTACTAAGTTTTCCATTGTAGACGTTGATTTGATAGCGAGGTCCAGTGGTCATTTCCGTAGTATTTTTTATACGCATGGTGCCCTCTACTTTGGTGCTATCAAAATAAAAGTTTTCAAACGAGGTTTCTACCACCGCATTTGGAATAATCAATCTGTTGGTGTATACATGAATAATTTTCCCTTTACGGTAGTGTCCATCTCTGGCAACACATCCTGTGCCAAAATCTAGTACAATGCGAACGGGAAAAGGTGCTGGTGCGTTTGGTCTAGTAACAATCACGGTAGGGCATGCATTCAGTCTTCCAAAAATCCCCATTCCTCCCATTCCCACTTCTTCATTGACTCCCATTGCATCGTCAAAAATACCATCATAGATTATTTCTGCCTCTGTGTCAGACTCACTTGAAAGTTTTGAGACACTCATCTCATACTGTTCAACAGGATCTTGTGTGACACTTTTTTCTTTTTGGCAGGCAACAATAGTTATGACAATTATTGAAGTAAGTAAAAGTGCTCCTGATAATCTAAAATTTTTCATACTACTAGATTTACAAGTGGAAGTTATACCATTTGGACGAGTAAAATTCTTTTTGGTTTAATGCGTCTTTTTTTTCTGAGTTTTGCAATAATATGTATTCATTGATTGACACCCATGCTCATTTATACTTAGCTGAATTTGAATTGGATAGGACTAGTATGCTCGAAAGAGCTAAACAAGCAGGTATCGAAAAGATTTTTCTTCCGGCAATTGATTCGTCTACACATACTTCCCTATTACAGATGGAAACTGATTTTTCATGGTGTAAAGCAATGATGGGTGTTCATCCTTGTTCAATTAACGAAAATTATCAAGAGGAGCTTGCTATTGCACAACAATATTGGGACAAAAGAAGTTTTGTAGCTGTAGGGGAAATTGGATTGGATTTTTATTGGGATCGCACTTTTGAAAAGCAGCAATATGAGGCTTTTCGAATTCAAATTGAATGGGCGTTAGCAAAAAATGTTCCGATCGTCATACATTCTAGGCAGTCAACTTTAGCTTGTGTGCAGGTGTTGAAAGAGTATAAAAACAGTGCACTGCGGGGCGTTTTTCATTGTTTCAGCGGGAGCTTAGAAGAAGCACAGGAAATTATCAAGCTCGGTTTTTACTTAGGGATAGGAGGGGTGATTACCTATAAAAATGCGGGCTTGGGTCCTGTAATCGAAAAAGTAGATTTGGCACATTTGGTTTTAGAAACCGACGCTCCTTACCTTACCCCAGTGCCACACCGGGGTAAAAGAAATGAGTCTTGCTACCTCCAAATTATAGCTGAAAAACTGGCTGAAGTGAAGTCAGAAAAACCAGCGACCGTTGCTGAAATCACCACTCAAAATGCTGAAAATCTGTTCCTATAGGGTTTTATCCTTTTTGGACTTTTGAAATTTTCTACTATTTTTGTAGAATAATTTCTATTCTAAGTAGTTATGAATCAACCTGTTAATCACATAGAACCTAAACTGCCCTGGGTTGCCCCTCAACTCGTGGAGCTTGATATCAAGCGCATCACGCAGCAGATGGACCAGCAGGAGGTTGATTTAATGAATTATTTGGCTAATGATCCGGATGCTTTTAATTTGTTTAGAGGATTTTCAGGCGGTGCAACATGATTTTTAGATAAACAGCTTCTTGACTGTCATCACACTCAGCCAAAGAGTAGCTATTACAACAAGTATACCTATGATTTTGAGCCATTGCGGATGGGCGTAATTGCGCATCATTTTTTTGCGATAACTGGCGAGTAATACCAGCAACAAAGAAATAGGAAGTATAAATCCATTCAACGCACCTGCGGTGATTAGAAGTTGAACCGGGTTATTAAATAAAATAAAAATTCCCAATGACACGATTACAAAAACTGTTAATCCTCTTTTTTTATGAACAGGGGAAGAAAACGCAGGAATGGAAATAAATGAGATGGAGGTGTAGGTGCAACCCACTACAGAGGTAATGGCAGCGCACCACATAATAATGCCAAAAATTTTATAGCCAATCCACCCCATTGCTAGCTGAAAAACGGATGCGGCAGGGTTACTGCTCTCCAACGTAAGTCCCTTTGCCACTACTCCCAATGCCGCTAAAAAAAGGAGTATACGCATTACAGAAGCTAGCAGAATGGCAGATATAGCAGAACGGTTTACCTGCTGTATCTGTTCAGGTCCTGTGATACCTGCATCTAATAATCGATGCGCCCCTGCAAAACTGATATACCCCCCTACCGTTCCACCTACCAGTGTAATAATAGCTTTTAGGTCTATTTTTTCCGGCACAAACGTGCGATAGCCTGCTTCTAGTAGCGGCGGCTCCGAAACAAAAACAACATAAAGCGTCAACCCAATCATGACGATACCCATCCACTTTGAAAAACTGTCTATTAATGACAAAGAGTTTCTCTGGTAAAATAAAAAGAGTGCCAAAGCAGCACTCAGCAGGGCTCCATATTTTGGATTGACTCCAATTAACACCTCTAATCCTAGTCCTGCCCCTGCTAAATTTCCTGCGTTAAAGGCAAGTCCTCCTAAAACGATTAATGCCATCAACATCGAACCTGCTCCGGGAATTACACTTTCTGCTACTTCCTGCGCTCGTAAACCACTCGCACTAAGGATGCGCCAAATATTAAGTTGTGCTCCAATATCCAGCAAAACAGAAATTAAAATCACAAATCCAAAGCTTGCTAATAATGTATTGGTGAAGTTGGCGGTTTGTGTTAAAAAGCCGGGCCCAATAGCAGAGGTAGCCATCAAAAATGCAGCACCTACAAGAGGCGATTGCGAAAACTTTTTTTTAGATGGAGGCATACGTAGGGTTAATTAAAATTCCTGATTCTTTAAGTGCTGCATGGATATGTTCTGCAAATAATAAGGCATGAGGACCATCTCCGTGGATACAAATGGTTTGCACTGGCCACTCAATGCTAGCTCCATTTACTGTGGTCACTTTTTTTTCATTTACGAGACGTATTACTTGATTAATGCACTCAGCTGTATTACTGATTAATGCATTTATTTGCGATCGGGGGGTTAAACTTCCGTCGGGTTGATAGGTTCTATCTGCAAAGCCTTCTGCAATAAACCGAATTCCGAATTTAGCTGACGCCTCCGCAAGTGCACTTTTTGGAGGTCCCCATAAAGAAAATGTTGGATTGATTTCAGTAAGTGTTCTTGCGATCAACTCCGCAAGAAAATTATTTTTTGAGGCTTCATTATACAAAGCGCCATGCGGTTTAACATGTGTAAGTGGATAATTCTCTTGGATTGCAATTGAATGCAGCGTCTCAATTTGCGTTTTAATTGATTTTTTTAATGTTTCTTCATCAATATTCATTTTCACTCTTCCAAAATTTTCACGATCAGGGTAGGAGGGATGCGCGCCTATCGCAACTCCAACCTTTTTGGCAAGTTGTATGGTCTTACGCATACTTTCATCATTGCCGGTATGTCCTCCGCAGGCAATACTTATTGAGCTTACCAATGGAATAATTGCTTTTTCAATATCTATTCCTTCTCCCGCATCACAGTTAAGATCAATCTGCTTCATTTTTTATTTGTCCAAAAGTTGAAATCGTAATAAAATACCTGGTCTGCATTGCCCTAAAATTGACATGTCGGGCGTGTGTACGCGGGCTATTCGGGGGTATCCTCCAATAGTTTGCGCATCCGCGCCCAATATAATGGGCATTCCTGAAGGTGTTACTTGAATGATACCGGGCATCACTGCTGTTGAAATTAACTCTGTTTTTTCTTTTAGTAGTAATGGGCTTCCTTGTAATTGATAACCCATTCGGTTAGATTGGGGGCTTATACGCCAGTTTTCTTTTACTAATTGAGACTGGGTGGCGTTGTCAAACCATTCCCACTCAGGACCCTTATGGCAGCGGATGGCAATTTCATTTTTTTCTAATGCAGGGTTATCTATATTAATCTGCATGTTATTTATTGCCGATTTTTTATTTGCTCCTGTATTGAATTCAATACGGTCTCCCTTTTTTAGCGCTCGACCTTCTATCCCTCCAAGTTGAGCAGGAGTATAGGTTGAGCAACTTCCTAGTTCAGCATTTATTTTTAATCCTCCTTGAATAGCTAAATAGGTTCTGCATCCAAATTCACTGGCTAATAGTTTTAAATGATCACCTTTTTCTACGGAATGGGTTGTATTAAAATCAATTTTTTTGTTGTTAATCGTTGCTGTTGCGCCGCCTCCTGTTAAAGCAATAACCGAAGCCTTCTCCAATTCAATATGCGCTCCATGCAAGGTAAATTCTACCAGTGCCTCTTGTCCGGTGTTGCCACACAATAATTGTGCTAATTCAAATGAATGAATATCCATTGGGCCGCTTTCAGGAATTCCTAGATGCCGATAACCCACTCGTCCTCGGTCCTGAATAAGGGCTTGTATACCTGGTTTATGAATAAACAGACTCATGCCCAATTTTCAAATTCTGATTTTGAAATAGGAAAAAATTGTACTTGATCTCCGGGTTCCAATAAGCAAAGTGGATCCCGAGTTTTATCAAATAATGAAAGGGGTGTTCGTCCAATTACATGCCAGCCGCCAGGCACTTCAAATGGATAAATCCCAGTCTGATTATTTGCGATGGCAACACTTCCAGCTGGTATACGTGGAGTAGGGATAACTTTTCGCGGAACATTCAACTCATTCAACACTTCGCCCATATAAGGAAAACCTGGAATAAACCCAACGGCATAAACAATGTAAATTTGTTGGAGGTGCAGATTGATAATTTTTTCGGTTGATAACTTTAGTTGAGCAGATAAGTTTAATAAGTCAATCGCAAAATTCAATTCATAGCAGACTGGAATTTTTGAAATGATTTTTTTATTTTTTTGTATCAAAGGGGGAGTGGTTTCTGCCTTGCTAATCAGCATTTCAATCTTATGAACATAAGACTTCCAGGAATGTTCTTTTTTGAAACAAAGCGTTAAACTAGTATAAGCTGGTACTAAATCACAAAGGGAATTTGAAAACTCTTCTTTAACTAGTTGCTTAAGCAAGCTAATTTTTTCTAGCGCTAATGGACTAATCTGCATGTCTAGCTCAATCGTCACTGCCAGCTCATGAATCGGGTACCAGCGGAATAAAGCCATACCACAATATAGGGAGGAAGTTGGAAAAAAAAGGGAGACGAAACTCGCCTCCCTTTTTAAAGAATTTTTTAAACTACAACCTATTTATTTTTTACAGAAATAGGAATTGCGGGTGAAGAAAGCCATTTAATAAATGTGCATACTAAGTTGTATAAATATCCATAAATCGCTAAACTGATATACAAAAAAGCCAGACCAATAATTATATTGATATAGGATGCAATTGTTTTGAAGAGGTCTGCCGTATTCCAGTTAAAGTCTCCATCAACACCGATTTGCCCATAGTCATTGGATGCATCTAATTTAAAGCTGGTTAGATTGGATAACATATCACTTACCCCACCCATATCAAACCAATTTAAAATTCCAGCCAACAAAGCCATAGGAATTTCCCCCACTTTACTCATAACGTCAAGAATTAGTACGGGGGAAGCTGCAAATAGGGTTTGGTCTAATAGGAAAGCGAGGGTTTGATTTAGTGCTGCAAAAAGGGCCATGATTGCAGCTATCTCTCCAATTAAACGAATATTTGTTTTAATGAAATCGCCGAAAATAAATCCTGCCATGCCATGGTGACCCGAGCCAAGGGACTCACCTCTTGCTCTTATTAATTTAGCGATTGGGAAAGCAGAAGCTATCAGAACTAAAGTTGTCAAAATGCTACCCGCCATAGCCATTCCGCTTGCGTTCCCATTTGTAAAATACTCATAGGCTGCTTTCAAAATTGAGTATTCCATTACAACTAGACCAATTAAGGCTACCCATGTGTAAATAACAGAGGTGTAATGTCGAATTCCTGCATTTGAATCGAAGTGATCAACAGCTGAATTTACGGTTCCAGTTTTGATCTTTTCATTCAACTTTCCAGGCAAGTCAAGCAATTGTTGGATTTGTGTATTCATAAATTATTATTTAGGGTTAAAAAACAAATTTGAGTTATCACAAACCTCTAAAACCACTGTTTCAAAAATTTGACCGAGGCGTTGCTTTCCATGATTAATCCAACTCTCACCACACTGCTACTTTTTGCAAGCAATAGCCTCCAGTCGATAGTCTGTTAGGAAAGCTATGGGCATTGTTGGATAATAAAAAGTTTACAACATAGACTGTTAATTGGTTAAGTACCACTCTTTTATTTACTTTTCAACTTTCACTTTCATTTGAATTTCAATCATTTAAACAAATAATTGATTGTGGATAAATAGATAGGCACAAGAATCGGGTACAGGCATCCCTAACTATTGTAGGGCGCTGTAAAATTTGAAACCGACTTATTTGTTGAGTTTGGTAAAAACGTGTAAGTGAGGAATAGTGAGTACTGCAAGACCAATGAACACAAGAGATAACATTCCTGCTAGATCGTTACTTTTCACAGTTAAAAAGAGAAAAAATAATATTCCAATCCAGGCCATGGCCGAAAAAGGCATTGCCTTCTTGAGTAGAAATAACCAATCCTGTATTGATTGATTTAACTTGAAATGTGCTCTGATTTTATCGAGTGATAAAACTGAATGCCAAATGCCAAAGTAAAAGGCAAAAAAGATCCAGAGCGAGGTGGTATGTGCTAATAATAAAAGAATGACTTGTTGAAGTGCAGCGATGTACCAATATTGTGTCCAGGAAAAGTATTTTTCCTTTTGATAAAATAAATAACCGTAGAGCAATAGCATGCTAATCAGCGAAAGGGGATAGAGTAGTTTACCCCACCTCAAAAAACGTTCTTCGTTAACTTGATTTCGGGTAATTGATTCAAAAACAGTAAGAGCCGTTTCTACATGCAGACTTAACAATAATACAATCCAGCAGAGTCCAAGAAAAAAATAAACTACTTTTTTAGCTTGATCATTGGTGTTACCAATCCAATCGATCTCTCCAAAATGAAATGCGGTTACAAATATAAAAACTAACAGCGCAATACCTGGTTGCCAATACCAAAGTGCTATGTAGAGTGCCGCAGTTAATAGATACCGTAAGAAAATTTTTCGGTGGTCATTTTGCTGATCTAATCCACCTTCAATATAAACATCTAGTGCTCCATGGGGAATACCCAGTAGAACAAAAGTGATAATCATTAAAATTAATTGTCCTTTCTCCTGAAGTGGGAACGAATGTTCCAGTAAACAAAGAACAATTCCGGCAAGAAGTAAAAAAAGTCGGAGTATTAATTGCATAGTAAAAAAAGGGGGATATTGCTATCCCCCTTTAATTTTTTGTAGTGCTATATTAACTAGCTTTTCTACTCAAGCTGTAGATTACCAAACCAAATCCAATCTTGTTCACGGCATCACCAATGTTGTAGATGACGTTCATGTCAAGACCGATGTTTTTGAAGCTCTCATACCATTGGCCATCGGCAGTTCCGATTAAGTAACCAAGTGGGTAGATTGCCCAACCTACCAGTACAAACCAACCTAAAGCTGAGTTTGCAGCAGATACAGCAGAACCAGCACTTGTAGCTAACTTCTTAACATCTCCCATCCATACTTCATAAACAATGTAGAAGTAAGCGATGGCGCTGATTGTTCCCCAGATGGTAGCGTTGCCTAATCCGGCCTCACCCCAATAACCTGTAACAAGCATTACCACAGAAGCCATAATCAACTTCCAAAGTAAACTAGTAGTACCACCAGATTTTTTAGTGATGAGGTAGAACTCTACGCACATCAGAGGTACAGTCAATAACCAGTCTACATAACGGAAAAAAGTTGGTGATTCCTGAGTCTCTTGATAATACTCTCTCATGTAATAATAGTGAACAGCTGCAATAAAAGTGATCAAACCTGATACAAGTACCGAGGTACGCCACTCTTTACTGGTGTTGTTCAGCTCGAGAAAAAAGAAAACAGAAGCAGCCATCATGGCCATGGTTCCAATGAAAAAAGTGAAAGAGACGTAATCAGTCTTTGCAATCACTCCAATCAGCATTTGTTCGAACATATGTTGAGGTTTTGGTGAACATTGTCATCCCAACGCTCCATTCACATTTTCTACTCTGCATGCACTTGCACACAGCGTCTATCGTTGGTTTAATACTAACAAAAGATAAACTAAAGTGTTGAAACCAACGAAAACAGCTTGAATGGTGTTAATTCGTTGCTATTCAATCCTTTGATCTTTTACTGAATTTCGATTAAGGTTGAGGGTCAATTAGTTAAACAAAATAAAAGTTGTGGATAAAAAAGAAGTCAATCTCAATAGATGATTTTGTGAGTCCGCTTGCTAAGTACATCAGATAATCAATATGTTCGGGTAATTTTATTGCTATGAAAAACAGAAACTCATTCATATTTTTCGTTGCCCTTTTTATTGGGATAGGTGTCAATATGGGAATGCTTTTTGTTGGCGATTGGTTGATTCCACTTCCCGAAGGGGTAAACACAAATTCCAGAGCGGCATTAAAGGCTGCATTACCTCTGCTGCGTGCCCAGGATTTTATTTTTCCTTTTTTAGCACATGCAATGGGTACGTTGACAAGTGCATTTGTAGTTACCACATGGGCCACCCAAAAGCAACTTCGCTATTCTATTATATTTGGAGGACTTTTTTTTCTTGGGGGACTCACTACAATTATTGGAATGCCGTCTCCTGTTTGGTTCTCGGTTATAGATCTAACATTGGCTTATTTTCCAATGGCTTGGATTGGTCACAAAATGGCTATTGTAGTAGGAAATTGAGTTAGTCTATCACTCTTCCACCCGCATTAATCCAATCTGTAATTTTTTGTCTTTCAGAGGCGGGCAATAAACCACCAACTGGCATTGGGCTTGGTTGACCATCTACTGCTCTTGCTTTGATTCTATCTTTTGCTGATACAATATTGCAATCTGTGCTAAGATTCACACCACCATTCGCGGTAGTTGCATTATGACAGCTAACACATTGCGTTTGTATTAATGTTCTAACTGCTGCAAATTTTGGCCCCTCTGCTCTACTTGCAACTGAAATACCAGTTAAGGTTGCTGTACAACTATTTGCATCTTTCACAGTCACTTGATAAGTGCCATTATTCAGTCCTTGAAATGTACTAGAGCTTTGCATAGTTCCATTATTAAGGCTGTAAGTATAGGGTGTGGCGCCTCCACTTGCATTAATTGAAATGCTGCCGCTAGCAGAAACGCAAGGTGTTGTTCCGGTTATCGTTGGTGTAATTGTAATGGTAACACCCGTGCAAGGGGCTGCTGCAGTTAAGGTAAAAGATTTACTACCTGTGCAGCCATTGCTGCTTTTTGCCGTGATCGTGTATGCCCCAGCAGCCAAATTTGCAAATTGTCCTGTTGACTGAAATGTTCCATTGTTTAAGCTATACGTATAAGGGCCGGTGCCTCCTGAAGCAGTTGCAATAATATTTCCATTGGAGGCAGTACCCGTGGGGCTAGTAATATTGCCAGTGATATCAATGGTAACGTTGGCGCAGGGGTCTGGCGGGGGTGTGGTGCTATCCTTTCCACAGCTTGCTAAAATCAACCCGAGGCTAGCTATCAATATGGAGTGGCGAATTCTCATAGCGATATTTTTAAAGATGAAGTTAAGTATAGATTTATGGAAAGTATTAATTTCAATGTTATCAAATTTTATATATGAAACAATCTATTCTCTTTTTTGTTTTTGTCGCATTCAGCATTGTTGGCTTTGCGCAGCCCAAAAAAGTAAAGCTATCCGAAGCGGGCACTACGCAACAAATGGATCCCACTTTATTTAGTGGAGTAAAGTATCGATTAATTGGGCCCTTCCGGGGAGGAAGAAGTGCAGCTGTAGCCGGTAGTTTACAAGCACGCAATACATTTTATTTTGGGGCAACCGGTGGTGGCGTTTGGAAAACAACGGATGGGGGTAGTAATTGGAAAAATATTAGTGATGGTTTTTTTGGAAGTTCAATTGGCGCTATCGCAATTGCCCCCTCCAATGAAAATATAATTTATGTAGGGGAGGGTGAAAATACCATGCGCGGAAATGTATCGGAAGGTTTGGGAGGAATCTGGAAGAGTGAAGATGGCGGAAAGACTTGGAAAAATTGTGGACTCAAGGATGGCAGACACATTACAAATATTTTGATTGATCCTAGTAATCCATCTGTTGTATGGGCTGGAGTAATGGGGCATTTGTTTGGTCCAAATACGGAGAGAGGTGTTTTTAAATCAACTGATGGCGGTCAAACCTGGAAGCGCACGTTGTTCGTGAATGAACAAACGGGTTGCAGCGATTTGGTTATAGATCCCGAAAATTCAAGTATTCTGTATGCAGGAACCTGGCGAGTAATACGTACCCCACATAGTTTGGAAAGCGGCGGAGAGGGATGTGGCTTATGGAAAAGTACAGATGGGGGGGAGACCTGGGTGAATATTAGTAATGCAAAAGGATTGCCAAAAGGGGTATGGGGAATTGTTGGAGTGGCTGTTGCTCCTTCTAACACTGATAAGTTATATGCAATTATTGAAAATGAAAAAGGTGGATTGTTTAGTAGTGCAGATAAAGGGGAGACCTGGACACTACAGAGCAATGACAATAACATCCGTCAACGAGCTTGGTATTACACGAAAGTTTTTGTCGATTCTAAAAATGAGAACATTGTTTATTGCCCCAATGTGAATTTTATGAAGAGTAGAGATGGTGGAAAAACATTTCAGTCATTACGCACACCGCATGGGGATCATCATGATTTGTGGATTGATCCTGCTGATGGTAAGCGAATGATTGTGGCTGATGATGGTGGTGCTCAAGTCAGTTTTGATGAAGGACAGAATTGGAGTACATATATGAATCAGCCTACTGCGCAGCTATACCGGGTTAGTACAGATAATGCGTTTCCTTATAGGGTTTTAGTTGCACAGCAGGATAACTCAACACTTCGAATCCGTTCGTCTACCTATGGTAGTTTTATCACCGAACAGGATTGGGAACCAACTGCAGGTGCAGAAAGTGGTTATGTAGTTGCAGATCCACTTAATCCAAATATTGTTTACGGTGGAAATTATGGCGGTTATCTTTCTCGCTTCGATCATACAACTGGCGAAAATAGAGCCATCTCTGTTTGGCCAGATAATCCAATGGGAGCGGGCGCTGATGTGCTGAAGTATCGTTTTCAGTGGAACTTTCCCATTTTCTTTTCACCGCATGATCCTAAAAAATTATACTGCGCAGGCAACGCTCTTTTTGTATCAGACAATGAAGGGGCCAGCTGGAAACAAGTATCCCCTGATTTGACAACGAATGATAAAACCAGACAGTATTCCAGTGGAGGTCCAATTACAAAGGATAATACTTCCGTAGAATACTATTGTACCATTTTTACAGCAATGGAAAGTTCATTGGAGAAAGATCATCTTTGGACAGGAAGTGATGACGGGTTGGTTCATTTTAGTAGAGATGGAGGAAAAAATTGGACAAATGTTACTCCTGCAAATACTCCTAAATGGATGATGTGGAATGCTATTGAAGTGGATCCATTCCGCAAAGGGGTTATCTATATCACGGGTACGCGGTACAAATTGGATGATTATACTCCCTATATCTATAAAACCGAAGACTATGGGCAGAGTTGGCAATTAATTACGAAGGGAATTTCTGCCATGCATTTTACGCGGGTGATGCGTGCCGATCACAAGCGTGCCGGATTATTATATGCAGGTACTGAGTTTGGCATGTATATCAGTTATGATGGCGGTGCAAACTGGCAACCCTTTCAACTTAATTTACCCTTGGTTCCCATCACCGATTTGACGATTAAGAATAATGATTTGATTGTGGCCACACAGGGGCGTTCTGTCTGGATGATTGATGATTTGTCAATGGTGCAACAAGCAGACCCATCTGCGCTGATCAAGTCGATTCATATATACCGCGCTACCGATAGTTATAGAGTTTCTGGTATTTCTACACGCTGGGGATCGATGAGTGTGCCCGCAAATAGTGCGACTAATCCACCAAAAGGGGCGGTAATTAATTTTTGGCTCAAGGATGAAGTAATGGATTCAACACAAGCTTCTGTTTCTATCTTGGATCCAGCTGGAAAATTAGTTAGACGCTTTACTACTACTACCAAAGAAAATGAGCTCATCATCAAAAAAGGGTTTAATCAATTTGTGTGGGATCTTAAGTACACTGAGGCAGAAAAAATCGATGGATTGATTCTTTGGAATGGGGTTCCAGGAAGTATCATTGCTGCACCTGGAAATTATACGGCAAGGGTTCAGTTAAATAAGGACACATTGCTGGTGCCATTTACTGTTTTAGCAGATCCGAATTATAAATGTTCACAAGCGGATTACGAGGCACAATTGAATTTTCTGATTCAGGTGCGTGATAAGTTCAATCAGACGATGATTGCGATTCGTCAAATTCGACAGGCGCGTCAGCAGATTAGTGAGTTCATAACACGCCAAGGAAAAACCTGTCCGGCCGTGTTAAAATCGATGGGGGACAGCTTATCAAAAAAATTGACAGCCGTTGAGGAATTACTCCATCAAACAAAGGCGAAAAGCGGGCAGGATGTTTTAAACTTTCCGATTCGTTTGGATGATAAATTGGGTGGCGTTTTTGATATGGCTAATAGTGGAAATATGGCGCCCCCTCAGCAGGCTAAAACAGTTTATGCGGAGCTAGCCGTACAAGTAGATCAGGCGCTAGCCCAGCTGCAAACTCTTTTGGATAGTGGAGTAAAAGAGTTCAATAAAGCCATTGTTGAAAACAAACTTCCTGTCGTAGTCATTGCAGAAAAATGAAAAGACGATTCTATAGAAAGGGACTGATTGTACTAATCAGTCCCTTTTTTTTAAGCTTGATGTCTCTTGCCCAACCAAAGGAGGTTAAGCTGGTTATATTAGGTGTGATGCAGGATGGGGGGCTGCCTCAATTAGGGTGCACTAAATCTTGCTGTGTTACTTCTACGAATCGAAAAACAGTAACCTCACTTGCACTAGTGGAGCCCTCACTACGAAGGTTTTCATTATTAGATGCAACGCCGGATATTGTTGCACAGTGCCAACTGGTTGATTCACTTTTTACAGGGGTAATACTACATTCTATTTATCTCACCCATGCGCATATGGGTCACTATACTGGCCTTTTGCAACTAGGACGTGAAGCCATGAATGCAAAAAATCTTCCGTTGTATGTCATGCCACGAATGGCCAATTTTATTACAGCAAACGGGCCCTGGAGTCAGCTGGTACAGCTCAATAATATTTCACTTACTACAATCCAGAATGATGTGTCCATTGAAAATGAAAATTTTTCCATCACACCATTACTTGTACCTCATCGTGATGAATTTTCTGAAACAGTTGGTTATCGTGTAAATGGCCCTAATAAGTCAGTTCTGTTTATTCCAGATATTGACAAATGGTCAACATGGAGTCGAAGTTTGATTGCGGAAATTGAAAAAGTTGATTACGCATTTTTAGATGGAACATTTTTTGCTGATGGAGAAGTAGATCGCCCCATGCGTGAAATTCCTCATCCTTTTGTTACGGAAACAATGAGCCTGTTGAATGATGCTCCTGCATCAATTAAGAAGCGTGTTTACTTTATTCATTTTAATCACACTAATCCGCTGGTTAATCCGTTGAGTAGCCAACGAAAAAAAGTAGAACAACTAGGCTTTCAGATAGCAAAAGAGGGAGCCGTCTTTTCTTTATAAGACAACTCCCTCTACAGGTTAACGCTTTTACGGGTTATTCGATGGGCTTGTATTCTTTGAAGAGATTCAGTTTTGTCTCTTCTACTTGTTTTTTATAGCCTTCCCACTTACCAGCAAAGAATTCATTGATTGAAGTAAGAATCGACTTGATTGCATTTTCTGCATTTACAATCAGTTGCTCCTCTTGCGCGCCAGGTGCCACCATTTTAGCATTGATTGTTTGTTGTGCAGTTTGTAATTGAGAAAAAACGGTTACTTCAAAAGGACTTCTGGTGATGCCTTGTTTGTCAGAGGTTTTACCACTGATAGCCTCACGGAATTTCTTAATGTCTTCTAAAAGTGCGTTACTTATTTTTCGTAACGAATCTGCAGGCTTACCCTCCAGACCTTTTACTTGATTGATGATTTTATTACACACCTCCTCTGCCTCGGCGATACGGTCCATCGCAATTGTTAATTTTTCACCTGATTTTCTGATTCGATCAATCCCTTTTCGTTGTGCGAGTTTTATTTCATTGCGATTGCCTAAACGAGGATCATCTTTCACGGTAATAGATGTGGAATCAGTTTGTCCTGCATAGGTAAGTACAACTTTATAGGTGCCTGGTAATACTTGGAAACCACCTGGCTCAGGAGAACCTGGTTGTGGTTTGGGAGAGCCTGGTTGGCGATATCCTTTTTCTTCCATTCCCCAGTATATACGATTGAATCCTGTATCAGCTGTCCATCGTAGTAGGCGAATTAGTCCATTTTCACTATTGTAAATTCTTACTGATACTGAATCACCCCTATTACCTCCTGCACTTCGTCCGCCTCCGCCCATACGACCACCGCCTCCTGCTTGACCGCGTCCGCCACCTGCATTGGCTGCAAGGGAAGCTGTGTTGTCTGTGGAAGTTGCACTGCTTTTGATGTTTGTAGAATCAGCACGTTTTGGTTTGTTGATATAAAAAGAAACTGCTGCACCGCGTGGTCTGTTATCAGCATCCCAAATGCCCATTACACTCCACTCGTATCCATCTGCTGGTTTGTATTGTGCTTGAATGGCTTCTGGCGCTTGGAACGCCGTGATATTTTTAGTAGGCGTTTTTGTGGTGCTGGCTGCCAATTGACGTAATGGACGGATATCATCCAATATCCAAAGGGCTCTTCCAAATGTAGCGATAGCAAGATCTGCTTCTCTTTCTTGAATGGCTAAGTCGTAAGTAGATACAGAAGGATAACCGTTTTTCCATTGAGAAAAGTTAACGCCATTGTCAACACTGATCCAAAGTCCGTGTTCTGTACCGACAAAAATCAAATTGGGTTCCACGGGATCTTGAATCATACATAGTGTATAACCATTTACCTTACTCTCATCTACTAATCTTGTCCATGTTTTGCCAAAATCAGTTGTTCGAAATATATAAGGCTTGAAATCTCCTCTGCGATAATCGTTCGCTACCACAAAGGCTTCACCTGCATTGTGGCGTGAAGCAGTAATTTGTGGAATCCAACTTCCTGCAGGTAGTCCTGGGATTTTTCCTGCAAAATTGGTCCAGGTTTGACCCCCGTCTTTTGTTAATTGAATTTGTCCATCATCTGTTCCTGTCCATATTACTCCTTTTTGTTTAGTGGAAGGAGCAATGGTGAGAAGACTGCAATGTGTTTCTGCACCTGTAATATCCAGCGTGAGTCCACCTGTATTTTGGAATGCGTAAATTTTAGCAGAATCGTTGGTCGTTAAATCTGTTGAAATTGTTTGCCAGCTAGTTCCCTTGTCTGTGCTTTTATGAACAAACTGACTGCCCAGGTAAATTGTCTTTGTGTCAAAAGGATCTTGCGCCATGGGTGTATTCCAATTGAAACGCATTTTGATTGAAGGATCAACGGCTGGAGGTTTGACATACCAAGATTCGCCTGTTTTCCAATTTCTTCTTCCAAATGATCCTCCTTGGCTTTCGCTGTAAACCCAAGTAGCATCTTCTACATCTGGCATCACATCAAAACCATCGCCTCCACCCACATTGTGCCAATAATAATTACGAATACCTCCATTAATCCAAACATAGGCAGGGCCATGCCAGCTTCCGTTGTCCTGCATTCCTCCCATTACATTATAAGGGGTTTCGTTGTCTACGTTGATATGATAGAATTGACCAACAGGGATTTTTTCGTCAAAATTCCAGCTCTTGCCTCTGTCTCTAGATATCCCAATACCTCCATCATTTCCTTCGATGATTAAGTTTGGATTTTCGGGATGAATCCACCACGCATGGTGATCTGGATGAATGCCAGAGTAAGGAATCAGTGTACTAAACGATTTACCTCCATCTTCACTTAATGTAATGGTGGAGTGAACATCGTAAATACGATTTTCATTTTTTGGGTCTACATAAATCTCTTGATAATAAAATGGCCTGTCGGTTACATCAGCAGCGTTACTATTTACGAGCTGCCAATTAAAACCACCATCATCACTTTTGTAGAGTCCATTTTTTGTAGCTTCTACTTTCGCATATACTCTGCTGGGCATGCTTCTGGCAAAAGCAATACCAATTCTTCCAAGGGGTCCTTCAGGGATTCCTTCTTCCTTGCCCATTTTTTTCCAGGATTTTCCTCCATCTACTGTCATATATAGTCCGCTTCCTGCTCCACCACTTTTCAATTCCCACGGCTTTCTGCGAAACTGCCACATAGAAGCAATTAGCTTATTGGGATTAGAGGGGTCCATTACTAAATCTGCACAACCCGTAGTGTCGTTTACATATAAAATTTTTGACCAGGTTTCTCCTCCATCTGTTGTTTTGAAAACACCTCTTTCAGGATGCTCTGCATATGGATTTCCAATTGCCGCTACATAAACAGTATTGGGGTTTGCCGGATCAATCACTACGCGGTGTATGCAGATTGTTTTATCAAGCCCCATTTTTTTCCAACTCTTTCCGGCATCTAAGGTTTTGTAAATGCCGGCTCCTAAATTGAGTGAATTGCGCGGATTACCTTCGCCAGTTCCCACCCAAACTACATTGGGATTACTTTGTTGAATGGCTACTGAGCCAATATTTTGAATAGGCTGTTCATCAAATATTGGGTTCCAGGTTTGTCCGCCATTTTCTGTTTTCCACACGCCTCCAGAAGCGGCTCCTACATAGACAGTAGTAGGGTTAGCTACCACTGCATCAATGGACGTGATACGACCACTCATCCCTGCAGGCCCTATGTTGCGAGGCTTCCAATTTTTGAATTGTTCCCAGTTTACTTTTTGAGCAGAAACGGCGCAGGTCAATACCAGACCTGTAAGCAATAAGAAGTAGGTTTTCACTTTTTTAATTTTTGAGGAATGAAATGTAGTAAAGTTGGCTTAGAAATATTTTATCAGACGCAATTTTTCTTGTCTTCCAGCTAAAAAAAGGAAGGATTTACCATTAAAACACCCGTCCTCCTCCAGCATAATTCTTATTTCCTTACCCCACTCGGGGATAAAGGTTGCACTATTTAATTCAATGGAATAGGCGGTGGATGGATAAATAGGATAATCCCCACTTCCTGCAACACCTTCTTGTTGATCCCATAATCCGATAGTAGGACCCGCAGCATGGCCATGTAACCCTAGTGGATGGGAGTAAATACTTGGCTTGATTCCTTCTTTTATTGCTTGCTCACGTGTAGCTTTTAATATTTCATTTCCAGTTCGTCCTGTTTTGAACTGAGAAGTTAAGATGTCCTGCAATCGGTTGCTAGTTGCAAAGGCTTTTTGCAGGTAGGCGGGTGCATCCATTTCTACTGCACGTAAAACATAAGCGTGCTGTTGGATATCTGTGTTTAAGCGTAAATAAGTGATTCCGAAATCAACATGTAATAAATCACCTGGTAGTATCACATCATTTTCAGGACGATTTGAAAAACTTCTCAAGTGTTCAAAGTTGATAGTATCGCTTCTTTGTACGGAAACAGAAGGGTGAAACCAAGTGGTTAATCCAAGAGAAGTAACACGCTGCCTGAACCACCATACTAAATCATCAGTTGTAGTTATGCCAGGTGTGATAACACGCGCAGAAAAACCTTCAGCGATAATTTCGTGTGTTATCCCAATTAGTTTTTGATAAAGTTGAATCTCGCGCTCAGTTCTATATTCCAGCCATCCCACCGCAAGTGACTCCGCAGACACTAATTTATTCTTAAATGATCCAGGTAGTTTTTCTAGTAAGCGTTCATAATGTGTATGATCTAATCCATCTGCATGCCCAAAATTTAAAGAGGTGTTGATTCCGATCTTTGATGGATTTTTTTTCTGAATTAGATCAGCAAGCGCATTCCATTGGTCTGGGAATTTTTGCAAATCCCAAGCTGCTTTGATTGAGTTGCCAACATTATATCTTGCAATTGCAAAGCGTTCCACAGTTTGTGTGGCGGGGTTTAAATAGAATACGAGCATTGTTGTTCTTCGTGCTGAAAGCCAGGTAGAAGGCAGCATTGTTTTTAATACAGGATCTTCATTGTACTCTCGGGAAATGAGTAGCCACATGTCAATTCCTGTTCTTTTCATTAGCACTGGTAAAAGAGCTTGAAATCGTTCTTCTAAAATCTCGTCAACAATTTTACTTTGTTCGCGCTCTGTTAAAACAGGTTGCGCAAAAGGACTGTAGGCTGTACAGCATAGAGCCAGGAGGAGGATGATTTTTTTCATAGTGTTATGCATGTAAATTTAATATCTTTAGAAGAATACCTTATAATAAACTAGTCAATTATGACATTTCCTATATTATTTGTAGTATTGGCCGTTATTTTAATTTTGGTCAGAAGGCATTTTAGAGAACGGGATTAAATTTTTAATTCTTTTAATAATTTTTCGATGGAAGTGCATCATAAACACCATTTGCCTAAAAATTGGAAAGAATATTTAACAGAGTTTGTCATGTTATTCACTGCTGTTACGCTGGGTTTTTTTGCTGAAAATTATCGGGAGCATAAAATTATTGGGCACCGGATGGATGAGAACTATGTAGCCTTACTGCAAGATTTGCGTCAGGATTCCACCCGTATAAATGAATTGCAAGTGGACAATATTGAGGAAAGAAAAGGTATTATAACATTACTGAATCTCCTCTATAAATACCAAGATGGAAAGCTTACAATGCCGGCTGTGCAGGATGGGGTAAAGGGCATTGAAAAGCTGCCATCCTATGTAACTCTTTTTATGAATAATACTACATTTAAGAATATGCAATCATCGGGTATGCTGAGTTATATCGATAACAAGCAATTGCGTCAAGAGCTTTCGTATTATTATGAAGTACTTTTTAAAAAGTTGATTGACAATAATAACTTATACGATGACGATGGGCGAAAATTTTACAATGAACATTTTCCAATCAATCAACCTTCGCGTAATCGAAAATTAGATAGTATTATTGGCGGACCCGTTCAGCTTTCAGACAATTATCGAACCATTGATGCGAACAAAGCATTTATTTTGGGTATGCCGGTTGCAAAAGAAATTTTATCAGATCCGCATACACTCTTAAAAACGGAGTCTTTTTATTTGCGCTTTTGTGTGTACAGGTATTTATTGATGACCATTGAAGAGCAAAATCAAAAATTGATTAAGCTTTTGCAGGAGTAATTATTTGAAATGAGAATTAGTTAACTACTTTAATATTGATCGTTTTCGTTGGAGTAGGGTAGTAGGCCTGACAAGTTGCACAATTGTTTGAAGGATTTGGCTCAAGAACAAACTTAAAAGTTTCTCCAGCCCTTATTGATGAGGGGAATTGGCAGGGATTCCCAAGTCTAAATGCCCTGTTGTAGGATAGAGAGGTTTGAGGGTCTATCCAGATTGATTCATATAATGAATCAGCAAGAGCTCCCTCTTCAAGCGTAATTGTATAGTTGCTGCAAATCCCTGCCACGGCAAGTTTTCCTGTAAATGCAGGAAGGTGGTCATACCGTTCGCATTGAAATCCACAGCAGGTCATGAGTGCAAACAGTAGAAAAAAGAGAACGACTCTATTCTTCATAAAAACTTTGTTTGTACAAATTTAGTAATAAAGTTATGCCATGCTTTTGTTCAATGATAAATCAGTAACTTAACCTGCTTATTAAAACGTTAAAATATAGTTATGCGTCCACTATTTTTTGCCCTGTTTTTACTTAGTAGTCAATGTTGTTTTGCGCAGCTCAAATACCCGGTTACGCAAAAAGGGGATGTTAAGGACAATTATCATGGAACTTTGATTGCAGACCCTTACCGATGGTTGGAAGACGATAATAGTGAAGCTACACACCAGTGGGTGAATGCGCAAAATCAAGTAACGGGTTCTTATTTAGCAGCTATTCCTTTTCGAAATGCAGTTAAAGATCGGCTAGCCGTTTTATGGAATTACCCCAAAATTGGTTCGCCCAGAAAGGAAGGAGAGTTTTATTATTTTTTCAAAAACGATGGACTGCAAAATCAAAGCATATTTTACCGACAAAAAGGTTTAACGGGTAGTCCAGAAGTGTTTATTGATCCTAATACATTTTCTGCAGACGGAACCATCGCGTTGGGCGGTCAGTCATTCTCAAAGCAAGCACTTTATATGACCTATATGATTGCTCGAAGTGGGAGTGATTGGCAAGAAGCAATTATACGCAACCTATCAACGGGTCGCAATATTGATGACACCATTAAGTGGATTAAATTCAGTGGAATATCGTGGTTAGGTGATGTAGGTTTTTATTACAGCAGATATCCGGTTCCGGATGCTGACACAAAATTGTCCAAGCAAAATCGCTATCATAAAGTTTATTTTCATCGAGTTGGAACCAAACAGTCTGCTGATGAATTGGTGTATGAGGATAATGAGAATCCTTTACGAAATGTGGGAGGTAGTGTAACGGATGATGGGCGGTTTTTAATTATTTCTCAAACGGAAGGCACTAGTGGTAATGAACTATGGGTAAAAGAGCTTGCTGCAAAACAAACTGGTTTTTCAAAATTGATTGACGGATTTTCTACTGATCCTGATGTTGTTGATAATATAGAGGGGCAACTACTCGTCAAAACCAATCAGGATGCTCCTAATTTTAAAGTTGTTCTAGTTGATCCTAAGAATCCTGCAAAAGAGAATTGGAAAACACTCATTGGAGAAAAGAGTGACGTACTACAAGGTGTAGGAACGGGTGGGGGATTTCTGTTTTGCTCTTACCTCAAAGATGCTTCTACTCGTGTTTACCAATATTCCTATGATGGAAAATTAGTTCGGGAAATTAAGCTGCCTGGAATAGGTGCCGCTTCAGGATTTGATGGGAAGTCAAAAGACAAGTCTCTTTTTTACACGTTTACTTCTTATACGTATCCTCCTACTATTTACACCTATGATATCGCAACAGGTCAGTCAAGTCTTTTTAGAAAAACAGAAACTGCTTTTAAAAGTGAGGATTACGAAACAAGACAGGTGTTTTTTACTAGTAAGGATGGAACTAAAGTTCCACTCTTTATAACTGGGAAAAAAGGTTTCAAATTAGACGGGAATAATCCAGTTTTATTATATGGCTATGGCGGATTTAATATCCCACAAACGCCAGGCTTTAGCATCTCCAATGCTTTTTGGATGGAGCAAGGTGGGCTTTATGCCGTAGTAAATCTTCGAGGCGGCAGCGAATATGGCGAAGCTTGGCACAAAGCGGGTATGCTGGATAAAAAACAAAATGTATTTGATGATTTTATTGGCGCTGCAGAATTTTTGATTGCCAATAAATACACGCGCAAAGAGTTATTGGCGATTCGTGGGGGTTCTAATGGAGGATTACTGGTGGGGGCTTGTATGACACAACGTCCTGATCTTTTTCAAGTGGCACTACCTGCTGTAGGGGTAATGGATATGTTACGCTATCATTTATTTACAATAGGCTGGGCCTGGGCTGTAGAGTATGGTAGAAGTGACAATCCGGAGCAGTTCAAGTATCTAATAAAGTATTCGCCACTTCACAATTTTAAAGAAGGAACTAATTATCCTGCAACATTGGTTACAACTGCTGATCATGATGACCGGGTGGTACCTGCGCATTCATTCAAGTTTGCCGCTCGTTTACAGGAGGCGCATAAGGGAACATCTCCTGTGCTAATCCGAATTGAAACAAAAGCGGGGCATGGTGCAGGAAAACCTACTGCTAAACAAATTGAAGAGGCGGCTGATATATGGAGTTTTGTGCTCTATAATATGGGACTGCAACCAAGAATAAAGTAAAGTTTAAATCATGAAATATTTTTTATTGTTTGCTACTGCATTTTCTATTACAATTTTTGGAAATGCGCAGTGGAATTCCAATACGTCGGTCAATTTGCAAGTTTCATCTTTACCGATGTCTGATATGCAATCTTTAACCACTTCAACAGGAAGAACCTGGATTGCCTTTTATCATGAAAACAATGGTAATTACGATATGCGTGCGCAGCTATTGGATGTGGACGGAACAAAATTATTAGGTGCCGATGGAATGTTAGTTGATAATAAACCCTCGGGTACTGCCACTTTTGTATTTAATATTTGTAAAGATGCAGATGATAATTTGATTGTTGCCTATCAAGATCAGCGTAGTGGTCAATTAGCCGCAGTTGCTTACAAGGTTTCACAGACTGGTACTCATTTATGGAGCAGCTCGGGTGTGGTTATAGGCCCGGGTTTAGCGCCATATCCGGCTGTGTTGAGTACGGGTGAAACAGTTGTGGCTTGGATTGAATCAACAACCAATACCTTACAGATTCAGAAAATTGCAACGAATGGAACACTTGCTTGGTCTACACCTGTTTCAGTATTAGTCGGGACTTCACTTACAACTCGTGGCCAGTTGGTTCCCAATTTGAATGGTGCTTTTACAATGATTTTTCAGCGTAGAGGCTTTGGGATTTCCACTACATTATATGCGCAGCGTTACACCAGTAGCGGTTCTGCTGTATGGTCTGCACCGGTTCAACTTTCTACTGAAACAACTTCAGGTGCACGTTATTATTCTGTAGCAGGAGAGGCCGATATTACATATTGTGGATATTATAGTGCACAGGGTAGTCGATTTAATTCTTGGCTGCACCGAATCAATCCTGATGGAACACTTCCCTATGGAGGCAATGGTTCCAATTTTAGTACCGCTACTTCCTCGTCCGATCCCTATCAGCAAATGACAAACATTGCACTTAATCCTGGATCTCTATATGTCTGGTCTGTTTGTTCATATAGCAACACCAGTCAAAGTCAATATGGAGTCTATGTACAAAAATTTTTGAAAGAAACGGGTGCACGACTTTTAAGCAACACGGCTCAGAATATTTATCCAATCAGCGCTGCTTTAGATACGCATGCAGGTAATGTGTCTTTGGTGGATGACGCGCCAATGTTTATGAGTTATGATGCGAACTATAAAATTTATGTAACCCGCTTAGATGGGAATGGTGCGTTTGTGTGGAGTGGCAATCGTATTGAAATCAGTTCAACAACTGCAGCACTTGGTTCGCCCAAAGGCCGGTTTAATTTTACCGGTTTGAGTAATAATCAGGCAGTAGGGGTTTGGGCAGAGACAAGAAATGGAATACAAAATGCCTATGCGCAAAATATTTCTCCTGGAAGCACTACTTCGCCAGGTTTTAGTTTTAATAATCCGGGTGCTGCCACTGCGGTTTGCCCTGCGCCTTCTAGCATGTCTATCCAACTGAATACAATTGCTGCTGGTGGTTTTGCAGGGGCTATTGCACTAACAGCAAGTGGTCAGCCTGCAGGAACTTCTGTTTCATTCAGTGCAAATCCAGTTACAGTTGGTAATAGTACAACAGTCACACTGAGTGGAACTAATTTGTTGTCAGCTGGAAGCTATACAATCTCAATTCAGGGTACGGGTACAGGCGTGCCTTCACAAACAGCATCACTCACATACACGATTAGTAATCCTCCTGCTATTGTGATAACAGCACAGCCACAGGCTCAAACTATTTGTGCGGGTGCTACTACTTCTTTTGCTGTTACAGCTACAGGAACCGGAATCACTTATCAGTGGGAACAAAGTGCAAATGGATGCAGTGGCCCTTGGTCCGCAATAAGCGGTGCAACGAGTGCCACCTATTCAATTACAAACGCTGGTATTAATAGTAACAATACTGCTTATCGCTGTGTGGTTAGCGCTCCTTGTACATCATCTGTGACATCGGGATGCGCATTGTTGAATGTAATTGCGCCGGCTACCATCACTACACAACCCATTTCACAAATAGTTTGTGAGAGAACTTCTGTATCGTTCACAATAGCTGGCAGTGGATCTAATTTAGTTTATCAATGGCAAGTCAATACAGGCCCCGGATTTACCAACCTGGTGAATAACGCCAGCTTTAGTGGAGTTACTACTTCCACACTTACAATTCCCTCTGCCCTTGTAAATTATTCCGGTTATCAGTTTCGTTGTCTGGTATCTAACACAATTTGTACAACGCCTGTAACTTCCAGTGTGGTTACACTTACCGTTAATGCGTACCCACTTGTTAGTGCTCAACCTCCTTCTCCCGTAATTTGTTTGGGAACTGATGCCTTTTTCAGCGTAGTTGCAACAGGTAGTGCCTTGCAATATCAATGGCAAGTGAACACAGGTAACGGGTTTGTAAACCTACCAAATGCTGCTCCCAACAGTGGTGTTAATACAGAACAACTAACTGTTGCATCTCCAACAGTATCCATGAGTGGTTATCAGTATCGTTGTGTTGTAAGTGGGGCCTGTGCACCTGCAGCGACCAGTAATGTTGGAACGTTAACCGTTCATGCACCTGTTGTAATTAACCGCCCGCTCACTTCACAGGAAGTTTGTACAGGTTCTGCAGCCAGTTTTATAATTACAGCATCGAGTGTGGCACCTATTTCTTACCAATGGCAGCAGAGCACCAACGGTGGGGCCACTTGGACCATACTGCCTGTTGGTCAGTCAACACTGCAATTAGTTGCTGTGCCGCTTACATTAAACGGCAATAGATATCGATGTATAGTTTCTAATTCAACGTGCACGGCTACCGCAACTAGTAATAGTGCTTTACTAACTGTTCGAGCGGTGCCAACTGTGGGACTAACTGCCACACCTGTTATAAGCTTACTACCTGGTCAGACTACCACATTAACTGCCACCCCAAGCGCATCAACTGGGGGTACAATAAGTACTAATTGGACACAGAATAGTCAACCTTATACTCCAAGTAGTAATTTAAGTAATGTAGCTGCAATAAATGATTTAGGGACCTACCAAGTTGGTATACGGGAAACATGGCCGAGCGGTTTATTCTGCTCTGCGCTATCGCAAACTGTTACGATTACGGCAAGCGTTAGCAACCGATTGTTCATATTCCCTTCTCCGAATGATGGAAACTTCACCGTTTCGTATTATTACAGCGGAAGCAGCGCTTCTGCCCGTGTAATCAATATCTACGATGGAAAAGGGGCACTAGTTTATCGAGAGTCGTTCTCTGTAGCAGGGCCTTATACTTTGTTACCTATTGATCTTCGCAACGCTGCCCGTGGTATTTACTACGTAGTAGTTGGCGATGCAAGTGGTAATAAACTAATTCAAGGGAAAGTACATATTCGTTAATTTAATTTTTTATGGAAGTACACAAACCAAAATTTGTAAAAGGACTGATTGCAGAGATATTTGTAATTGTAATTGGTATTTCGTTAGCTGTTTTGGCCGAGCGTATGGTGGAGCATTTTCAGCATCGCAAAGAATCAAAAGGTGTGATCAGCAGAATGATTACAGAGTTGCGACGGGATAGCATGGATCTGGTATTTAATTTAAAGTATCATACTCGTGCATCTATTGCGGATAGTGTGTTGACTCGCTGGTCTCGAAGAGAAATTGATATATCGGTTGACTCTCTTGTTTCTCATGTTAATAGCTCATTGAATTTTACTTTTTTTGCTAGTAATACTGCTGAAATTGAAGCCTTAAAAGGTTCTGGAAAATTATATTTGATTGAAGATGAAGAATTGTTATCCAGAATTTTAAAACACTATGATCGTTATACGGATTTTAAGTTATTTACTGAAATGAATATTAAATTATCAGATCGATTAAATACTATTTATCAGTCATATGCACAGTTAAATACACAATTTGACTTTTCCTCAAAGGGAATTGTATATAAGTTTGATGGCAAGGCATTACGAGATGCATTGAGAGGCAATCAGGAGTGGGAAAATATATTGCAACATAAACGTGTGGGTGATGAGTTTGTATTAATGATGACTAGAAGTGCCCTCAAACGAACCGAAAAAATAATTGCACAGTTGCAAGACGTGCATTAATTATGCTAAGCCAACGAATTTGAAATACTTTATCTAGGCGGTACGCTCGAAATTAATTTAGAATCCTCTCCCGTACTTCAGATGGAATATTCTCACATTTAACTTGGTTTTTAAAAATCTTGTGGCGCCTTTCAGCGACAAAGGTGTATAGCTTGTCCCTTATTATCCTTGGAATTAGAACGCCTAAGTAAAGCAATTTCCATCCCCCACTTAGATTTTTACAGATTTGTAAAACGGCTGTTGAATGCGTAAATAATTTTTTTCCATCCTTTACCACTAAGGAATTTAATTGCGTGGGATTGATTGAAAAGTCTTTTAAAAGTTCAATTCCTTTTGATGATTGAAGTGGTGCAAATTGAAATATTTTCTTTTTATCTCTTAAGGCAATAAACTGGATAGAGCGATTACAAACTGTACAGTCACCATCAAACAACACCACTATATGGTTTGGAGTATTCACGGTTGTAAAGTTAGATGGTGGACTAACGGTGGACTAAGATTATTCCGGATTGCCTTTATTTCACTGCAGTTAAGGCTAGATTAAATAGCAAGTTGCGGAGACTGAGGGATTCGAACCCTCGATACCCTTTAGAGGTATACACACTTTCCAGGCGTGCTCCTTCAACCACTCGGACAAGTCTCCTGAAGGGCGGCAAAAATACGGAAATCCAGCCTTTTACCAGTTGTTTGACTGGTCTGTGTTGATCCGTTCAAAGGCGTCGGAATCAAGAGGATTCCTCTTCCATTCTGGATCGTAGGAAACAAACCATGAAATCCAGATACTGCGGCTTAATCGCATAATCCAGGGCTGAATAATGACAAGAAAAGTTGCATTCAGTCCCATCCACCAAAAAAAGCGATTATCCTCTGTGGAGAATCCTACCAGCACCCACCAAGCAACCAGCGTCGTAATAGTGAGTGCTATCGTAAGTGCGTAACTCACATAGCCCGTTCCATAATAAAATCCCACTTCAATTTCTGAAGGTTGTCCACAGATGGGACAGATTTTATTCATTTCAAGATTTCCTTTGAATCGAAACCGGAACGGATTTTTGAAAAGTTTACCCTCTCTGCATCTTGGACAACGACATTGTACAGTTGAAGAAATATATGATCGAGATGGCTTATTGGGATTCATAAATCAAAACTGGTGTTCAAAAAAAGTTGATTTCTTGTATAAGGAGTGGGGTTCGCATTATGTCGACTCCACTGATATCCAAAGTTGATTTCGTAATTATGTTTTTTTAGCTGCAATCCATTAAAGAAGCGATTATGATCAAAAGCAATTATTTCCTTACGTTGGTTGACGAAAAATTCATTCGTTAGATTATAATTGATGCTGGAATGCGCGTTTATTTTTTTGATTGGGAACAGAAAGGTATTTTGAATACGAAGTCTTGTTTGAAATATAGTGACGGGCCCCGTTATATCTGTAAATCGAAATTCGTACCAAGCCCGATTTCTAGTAAGGATGTTCTTTAATTTCAAATTGCGTTGAATTCCATAAGTAGAGCGCAGCTCCGTATAATCTTTTGTGTTTCCCGCTTGGTTGAGTATGTCTCGGTAGGCATGAAATGAAAGGGGACTTACTGCTATTACCCATCCGTTACCAACTTTATGGTAAATCCATGGCCGGATAATCGTAAGCATGGACTCATCAAAAATATTTTTTTCATCAGCCCAAAAATTTGATTGTCTGCGATGGTGTAGTTCCAGACCAATGCCCAATTTTGGATTAATCCAGTGATTAAAATTGGTACGAATCCATGATTCGTGTCTCGTTTGTGCCCAGCTTAAAGAAGGGGTGATAGTGAAAAGTAGGATGAGTAAGGGAAACCTCATTATTATAGGCTCAGCATATCATTAATTCCTCCACCATTGGTGAGATTTTCAAATCCTTGTTGCTTCAAAAAATTTAATGCCATCCCACTACGATTGCCACTTTTGCAATAAAGAACAATCGGTCCTTCAAATGCCTCAAACTCAGAGATCCGTTGGGGTAGGTCCTCTAAGGGGATATTGATTGCACCAGGATAATTCCCGCTTTCAAACTCCCAAGTACTTCGTACATCAACAATAGTGGTGGCTGGATTTTTTACTAATTCTTTTAAGGTTGACATAAATCAATTTTCATTTTTTAGAGAGGGGTAGTGGGACTAACATAATCAATCAATTTGAATTTTCCGCTGTCCTTAATTGCTTTGTATCCGCCTTTGACATCGATCAATTTATCGAATCCTCGGGCCCGTAAAATAGAGGTAAAAATCATAGAGCGGTATCCTGCCGCACAATGAACATAATAGGTTTTGTCTTTGTCAATTTGTGCCATGGCATCATTGATAAAGTCAAGAGGAGTATTTTCTACGTCTACAATGTGTTCACTCAAATATTCACTCTTTTTTCTGACATCTAAAATATTGATGGATTGCTTTTCCATAATTGCTGCCAGCAGGTTGGCATCAACAGATTGAATTTGATCAGTTTCTTTACCGGCTTGTTTCCAGGCATTAAATCCACCCTTTAAATAACCGATCGTAAAATCATATCCAACGCGGGCCAGGCGTGTAACCACTTCTTCTTCTCTTCCTTCCTCACAAACTAATAAGATTTCTTGTTTGATGTCAGGAATCATTGCACCTACCCAAGGAGCAAACTGTCCATCTATTCCAATATTAATCGAATTGGGTACAAATCCCGCAGCAAATGTTTGGGGTGCTCTCGTATCCAAAATCAATGCTCCCGTTTCATTGGCAGCTGCTTCAAACGCATCGGGACTTAAAGCGCGTTGACCTCTTTCTAAAACTTTATCAATACTGTCGTAACCTTCAATATTCATCATTACATTCAAAGGGAAATAGGCTGGGGGGGCAATTAGTCCATCTGTTACCTCTTTGACAAATTCTTCTTTGGTCATATCGGCTCTTAAGGCGTAATTATTTTTCTTTTGATTTCCCAATGTGTCAAAGGTCTCTTTACTCATGTTTTTACCACAGGCACTTCCTGCGCCGTGTGCGGGGTAAACGATGACTGAATCAGGTAAGGGCATGATTTTATTTCTGAGTGAGTCAAATAAAAATCCTGTCAATTTTTCTTGTGTTAGATCACTGGCAACTTTTTGTGCCAAATCTGGACGGCCTACATCACCAATAAACAAAGTGTCTCCAGAAAAAAGTGAAGTAGGAGTTCCATTTTGATCTAGTAATAAGTAGCACGTGCTTTCCATGGTATGCCCTGGGGTATGAAGCACTCTTAATATGATATCTCCAATTTTAAATTCTTGGCCATCCGTAGCGATTATAGTTTCAAATGCTGGATTAGCGGTTGGTCCGTATACAATTGGCGCTCCAGTTTTTTTACTTAAATCTAAATGTCCTGAAACAAAATCTGCGTGAAAGTGTGTTTCAAAAACATATTTAATAGTGGCGCCATTTCTAGTAGCTTTTTGAATATAGGGAGCGACTTCACGAAGCGGATCTATTACTGCCGCTTCCCCATTACTTTCAATATAATAAGCGCCTTGTGCAAGGCATCCAGTATAAATCTGTTCAACTTTCATAAAACTTGAGTTTAAATCTCAAAAAGCAAAGTTCGCTATTTACAACGATTGCTAGTACGATTCAATTCATATTCTAATGCGTTCCCCCAATACTTTCTTTGAAAAGGATATATACTCCCATTATAAGTACGAACCAGCCAAATCCCTTTTTTAATTTTTGACTGTCAATTTTTTTACTCCAGTTATTGCCAATAAATATTCCTATCACAGCTATACTTGATACCATAGTTAGCAAGGTCCAATCCATCTCTTGCTGCGAGAGGTCACCTAAAAAACCTATCAAGGATTTGGCTGCAATAATCAAAAGGGAGGTGCCAACCGCTTCCTTCATAGGTAGTTTTGTTAGTAAAACAAGTGCAGGAATAATTAAAAACCCACCGCCAGCTCCAACAAGGCCTGTTAATAGGCCTACTATAGCCCCCTCCACCATGATCAATGGAAAGTTGAAGGAAATAGTATTACCTGCAACAGTAGAATTAGAAGATTTTTTATCGCGAATCATTGAAAAGGATGCAGCAATCATCAGCACTGCAAATAGTAGCATGAGCAGCATGCTCTTTGTAAGGGCAAAGGATGCTGTAGTGAATAGTTCAAGTGGAATAGCAGGAACGATATACTTTCTCGTCAAAAAAACCATTGCGATGGAGGGCGCGCCAAAAATTAGTGCAGTTTTTATATTGACAAGTCCTTCTCTATATTTTGGGTAAGTTCCAATTAAACTCGTTAATCCTACAATAAAAAGTGAGTAAGCGGTAGCAAGAACTGGGTCTACTCCAAACAGGTAAACGAGAACAGGTACTGTTAGAATGGAGCCGCCGCCTCCAATCAATCCCAATGAAAGTCCAATTAATAGAGACGCCATCAAGCCGCAGATACTTGACAAGTCAAATGAAATAGTTAATGGTATAAATAGAGTACTCATTCTTTTTTACGCTAGTATTATTTCCATCTTCATACTCCTGCTTCCTTTGATTAGAAAGTGAGTGTTTTCAAAAGTTTGCGCATGATACCACTCTGCAGCCTCTTTTGCCGTGCTGAATTGGATATAAGGATGTTTCAATTGACCAAACTGTTCTCCCACCAACACAATATTTTGAAAAGCGTATTTGCTAATCAGATCTATGATCTGCTCATGTTCTTTTTTGCTTTCATCTCCCAATTCAGCCATTGACCCCAGCATAAGTATCTTTTTCTCAGCTTGTATCTTACTAAAATTTTCAATCGCTACCTGCATGCTACTCGGGTTGGCATTGTATGCATCTAGAATGATTGTATTGTTTCCTTTTTTAATTAATTGCGACCGGCTATTGGTAGGCTGGTAATTTTCTAATGCTTTTTTGATTGCACTTGGAGGAACACCAAAATGAATTCCTACTGATACGGCTAATAATACATTCGATAAATTATAGTCGCCAACTAATTGAGTCTGTATAGAAGATAACTCAGGTAGAGCGCCTTTAGCTGTATTTAGGACACTTACACATAAAAACGGATCCGCTTTGATTATATTTCCAACTGTTTCTCCTTGCAAGGATCCAAATGTTATTTTGCTCTGGATGCCCAGTGACATCTCATGTAAATACGTTAAATCTAAATTGATAAAAACAGTTCCGTTTTCTTTTCTAATAAAATCAAATAACTCACCTTTTCCTTTTTTGACTCCCTCTACACCTCCAAATCCTTCTAAATGTGCTTTGCCGCAATTGGTAATAATCCCATGAGTGGGCAACGCATAGGTACAATAGCCGGCAATTTCTTTTTGATGATTAGCGCCCATCTCTATAACGGCCATCTCTGCATCTTTTTGCACCCGTAATAGGGTTAGTGGAATGCCGATATGGTTGTTAAGATTCCCCTGTGTGGTGTATGTTTTAAAAGTAGTGGACAACACAGCATGTACTAGTTCTTTTGATGTGGTTTTTCCATTACTTCCGGTGATTGCCAAAAAAGGAATTGAAAATTGCTCACGATGTTTTTTAGCTAATGCTTGTAAGGCGGTCAACACATTGTCCACAACGATAGTGCGATCATCAATGTGGTAAGCTGGGTCATCAATAATTGCTGCAGCTGCTCCGGCGTCGAGTGCTTGTTTGGCAAATTGATTGCCATTAAAGTTGTCTCCTTTCAATGCAAAAAAAAGGGAACCAGGAGTTAACTCTCGTGTATCCGTTTGTACGGAAGGGTATTTTTGAAATAGAGAATACAATAAGTCGATAGACATTATGCAAATGTACTTGGCAACGCATAAAAAAACCCTCCGTAGGGAGGGTTTTCAATTTTGTTGAGCGATTATCTTTTTTGTCTTTTAGTAGGGAAGTATTGACCTGTTTTGCGTTTGGTCCCCATTTCAGGACTGCCTACACGATTCATCGCGCAACGGAAACCGATGGTAGCAGAACCCAACTCGTCTTCCAAAAAGCGACGAGCGCCAGGGCTTAACCAATAGGCACGATCATTCCAGCTTCCGCCTTTGTATACTTTAGAGCGCTGTGGGTCTAACAATGTTGATACACCGTATCCATAAGAGGCAGCCGATAAAGAATCGCCATCCAAAAAGTCAACTACATTACCACGCTGATAATTTCTTCTGTTTCGGGCATCTGCATCGGTCACTTCAAGCATTTTTACTCGGCCCAATGAATCACGCTCATAGCGGGCAGAAGGATCCAAAGTGGTAGAGTCAGCTACGTATAATTTCATGAATTTATTCCCACGGAAAGGAGCAGGTTGGTCATCGTAATCTAATGTAGAAAGTGGACGATAGGTATCTTCTACCCACTCACTCACATTACCTGCCATATTGTAAAGACCAAATGCATTGGGGTAGTATGATTCAACAGGGGCTGTATAAAATGCACGGTCATTCAATCCACCGGCTACACCAGCATTATCGCCGTTTCCTCTTTTGAAGTTTGCATAAAACTGTCCTTGCAAACTGCCTCTTCTGTTTTCGCGAAGACCGTTTACGTTTTGTGCCCAAGGATAAACCTGTTTATTGGATTGTAATTCTTCTCCACGCTTTCCTTCTTTCAAACTGGTACGTGGATTTTGACCAATCAATCCGTATGCAGCATATTCCCACTCCGCTTCAAAAGGAAGACGATATTCCGGACTAACAATGCCAGACTCTAAAGTTGGTTGTTGGGGAGCGCGACCTTTACTGGCACGCATAGCTTTGCCAGGAGGAGCTGTGTAAAGTCCTAATAAATAAGAGCGGGTATTGAAGTTGTTATCACCTTGTTGAGCTCCGGGTTTCAAATTATTCTTGTTGATGAATCCTTTCTCAACTAACGTGGATTCATTGTAGCGGTCTGTTCTCCACAAGCAGAAGTCTTTCGCTTGTTTCCAGCTAACTCCCACAACTGGGTAGTAATTGAATGCCGGGTGACGGAAGTAAAGCTCAACTGAAGGTTCGTTATAACTCAACTCACTTCTCCAAACCAGGGTATCTGGTAGGGCACCTTCCACAATCTTTACATTTTCGGGGTCGGATGGGTCAAATATTTTAGCGAGCCAGAAAATATATTCTCTGTAATGCACATTTGCCACCTCAGTACGGTCCAAATAAAAAGAGGGTACCGATACACGACGAGGGATATTGTTCCAATCGGCCATCACATCTTCTTCTGTCTGGCCCATTGTGAAAGTTCCACCTTCAACAAATACAAGACCAGGTCCAGAGGCTTGATCCTTAGCCTGCGCTACCTGAAATCCGCCTTTTTCGTTGTAATTCCATCCAGTTACGCTGGATTTGGGCGATTTTTTAGCAAAAAGCCCTTTTCCTTTACAGGAATTGAGCATAACAAGACTGGTCAAGGCCAGTAAAAAAGGGAAAAAACGTCTCGAGTTTAGCATAATCCTTCGATTGGTAATGAGTAACGCGGGTTTAACTCTCGTTATTGCCCACTTTTACGCCCCTGTTAGCAGGGTCTGCGAATTTAGGCAGTTTGCTTCACAAACGGATTTCAAGAGCTTTAATTTTTTGCCGTCACAATCCCTTTTGAAACAGGAGATTAGGCCAATTGACAGGTTGGGGGCACTTTTTTTAAAAAAAAAAGGGATATTTTAACAATATTGTGCACCTACTAGCGTTTTCCTCCCGAAGGGAGGACCCACCAATACGTGGTCGCCCTGGTCCAAAACTTCCAAAACCGAGAAAAATTTCAATATTGAAAAAAAATCTGTTTTCGGAAGGTTTTTGATCAAAAACGCTATATTTACACACTATTTAAAAAATTTCTAATGAGACTAACTGCACTAAAACTGACTGCCAGCATCTTGCTCGTTTGTGGCCTGACTGCCAACGTATCCGCGCAGACTGACCCCATCAATGTTGTAACTACAGCCGTTCCTTTCTTGCGTATTTCCCCTGACGCTCGTTCAGGTGGAATGGGTGAAATGGGAGTTGCTACTTCTCCTGACTCTTACTCTGGGATTTGGAACATTGCTAAGGTTGCTTTCAACCAGTCTAACGCACGCATTTCCGCTACGTATACTCCCTGGATGAAAGACCTCGTAAACGACGTTTACCTGGCTTCTGTAACTGGTTACAAGAAGTTGGACGACAACCAAGCTTTATCTGCTTCGGTACGTTATTTCAGCCTTGGTAACATCCAGTTCACTGATTTCACTGGTGCTGCTTTGGGAACTGAGCACAGACCACGTGAATTTGGTGTTGACATTGGATATTCTCGCAAACTTTCTGATAAAAGTGGTGTAGGTATCACTTTAAAATATATCAATTCTAACTTAACTGGTGGTTTGACCAACGGAAGCACAACTTATAAGACTGGTTCTTCAATTGCTGCTGACTTGGGTTACTACCATGATGGTAAAAAGAATGGTACAGGTCTTGCCTGGGGAGCTGTTCTTTCTAACCTCGGAGCTAAAATTGCCTATACTAATAATGCCGATGCAAAAGATTTTATCCCTGCTAACTTAGGCTTGGGATTGAACTATGCTAAAAAGTATAATAACACAAACACCCTTTCTTTCGGTGCTGAAATGAACAAACTGTTAGTTCCAACGCCTCCAGGTTCTGGTGCTACAGCTGCTGATTTAGCTGCATACAGAAGCAAGAGCGTTGTGGGAAGCTGGTTCAGCTCTTTTGGAGATGCTCCGGGTGGATTTGGTGAGGAAATGAAAGAAGTATCTATAGGCGCTGGTGCTGAGTGGGCTTACAACAGCCAATTCTACTTCCGCGCTGGTTATTTCTATGAGAACAAAACAAAAGGAGATCGTCGTTACTTCACCACTGGTTTGGGTGTGAAATACAATGTATTCCACTTCAACTTCGCTTACCTGATTCCTTCTGGAAGCGGTGTGAATCGTAATCCTCTTTCAAATACTCTTCGTTTCCAGGTTTCATTTGACTTGGGCGGTAAATAATTATAGCGTTTTCATTTTCAAAAAGGCCCTGGATTCCCGGGGCCTTTTTGTTTATTTGCACTAAATCCATTTTATGTCATTACGAATAGGTTCGGGTATTGACTTTCATCAGCTGGCTGAGGGACGTGCGTTATGGATAGGGGGTTTACAAATTCCTCATCATAAAGGAGCGGTGGGCCACAGTGATGCAGATGTATTGCTACATGCTATTTGTGATGCACTGCTAGGTGCATTAGCGCTGGGGGATATTGGGCAGCATTTTCCAAACAACGACGACGCTTATAAAAATATTGACAGTAAAATTTTACTTAAGAAATGTGTTGAGTTGATTAGGTCTAAAGGATACGCGGTGGTGAATGTGGATGCAACATTGTGTTTGGAGTCTCCTAAGATCAGACCTTATGTTACGAAGATGCAGGAAGTAATTGCTCCACTTCTTGGTGTTGAAATTGATGCGGTTTCTATTAAAGCAACAACGACCGAAAAAATGGGCTTTGCAGGAAGAGAAGAAGGCTTAATGGCACAAGCTACTGTTTTGCTTCAACAATCTTAGTGTTCCACCGCTATCTTTGTGCGATGACATCTCTGTCAGTTAAAATTGTCAATCGGTCAACTAATCCGTTGCCTGCATATGCAACAGAATTTTCATCAGGGATGGACCTGCGAGCCAATTTATTGGAGACCCTTGTGCTATCTGCTGGGGAAAGGAAATTAATTCCCACCGGACTTTTTATCGAGTTGCCAAAAGGATACGAAGCACAGGTACGTCCTCGCAGTGGGCTTGCCTTAAAGCAGGGTATTACCTGTCTTAATTCTCCAGGTACAATTGATGCAGACTATCGAGGCGAAATTGGTGTATTACTGATTAATCTTTCCGGGCAGGAACAAGTTATTCAGCATGGCGACAGAATTGCGCAATTAGTGATTCAGCCGGTTATTCAATGTGCATGGAAGATTGTTACTGAATTGTCGGATACACAAAGAGGGGGTGGTGGGTTTGGTCATACCGGAGTCAAATAAATTAATTCATGAGAATTCTACTACCTGTACTTTTATTTGCAGTGCTGCTCACATCTTGCAGAAGTACTCGAAAAATTCAAACAGCTATTGTAAAAAAGGACAGCACGCAGACAAACGTACTTTCAGACTTGGAAAGAGCGCGATTGGATTCAATTGCATTTATTAAAGAAAACTACACACAACTACAGGCGCATCGCATTATTTACACCACGTTCAATGCAAAATTGGATGTGGACTATGACGATGCTTCTGGTAATAAATTGAATCTTAATGCTCAATTACGGCTATATAAGGATAGTGTAATCTGGGCCTCTATTACGGCCATTTTAGGCATAGAGGGACTTCGGGTTTATATTACTCGTGACTCTGTAAAGATTTTGGATAAGCAAAACAAAGTGTTCGTGGCACGTAGTGTGGCCTATCTCACTGAAGTAACCGCACTTCCCCTTACTCTTTCTTCTCTCCAGGACTTATTAGTGGGGAATCCTGTTTTTCTGGATTCTACTCTTCACTCATATAGCAAAGGTCCTTCTACTGTATCACTGCATGGGGTAACTACTTTTTTAAAAATTTTATTCACTATCAGTGAGCAGGAAAAACTATTACTTAGTACTAAACTGGATGATCTGGATGAAACTCGAAATCGAACAAGTTTTTTGGGATATGCTGAGTATGATTTTAAAACGGGCGTTCCGTTTTCGCAGCGTCGAACCATATCTGTTTCTGAAAAGAAAAAGTTGAATGTGGAGCTTCGATTTAAGCAGTATACATTTAATGAAACGTTAAGTTTTCCTTTTGCCATTCCAAAAAATTATCGTCGTAGTTGAGTAATAAAATTTATTTTGCAGCGAATCGTTATTATATTTTCATGCGCTATAAACTAATCTTTCTTCTTTTGTTGAGTTGGGTAGGAGTGACTGTTGGGTACACCCAGCCCGGCAGTGATAAATCACAATTAGAGAAAGAGCGTCAAGAAATACAAAAAGAACTAAAAGAGATACAGAGTCTTTACGAATCAGTGAAAGGCCAGACTAAACAGACACTTAGTCAACTCAATGTGCTCAATAAAAAGATTTCTATTCAAGAGCGCTACATTAATAGTATTAGCCGTGAAATTCGTTCTATCGATGATGATATTTATTTAGGCGAGCTAGAGATTTATCGGTTAAACAGACAATTAGATACGCTTAAAGTACAATATGCCAGATCAATTTCGTATGCCTATAAGAATAGAAGTAATTACGATTACGTAAGCTTTATTTTTTCAGCAAGTAGCTTTAATGATGCAGTAAAGCGTATTTCTTATTTAAAGAGTTATCGTGATTATCGTGAAAAGCAAGTAGGTACTATTTATAAAACGCAAACGTTAATACTAGCGCGTCGTAAACAACAACTGGTTCGAAAAGGGCAGAAGAATAGTGCGCTCCAAACGCAGACGAAGCAAGTACAGGAGTTGGCGGTTCAGAAGAAAGAAAAGAATGCTGTGGTGGCTAAGTTAAAGAGTAGAGAAAAAGAACTGTCTCGACAAATTGCCGAAAAGAAAAAGAGGGACCGTGACTTACAAAATGCAGTATTAGCAATTGTTCGAAGAGAGATTGAATTAGCTAAAAAGCAGGCAGAGGAGCGCAGAAGAAAGGAAGAGGAAGAAAGAAAAAGAAATACAGCCGTTTCTACTGCTGGAGCTCCAGCTAAACCGGGTGCGGCTACACCTGATAAACCATCGGCGCCTTCAACAACTCCTGTATCTATCGACGCCACCACTTCTTCTACGCGCAGAAACGAACTAGCAAAACGACCCGAAAGTTATCTGAATCTAAATGCAAAAGACATAGCACTCAACAGCAGTTTTGAAGCAAATCGATACAAATTGCCTTGGCCTGTTGACAACGGAATTGTAGTACTAAAATTTGGCGATAATAAAATTGAAAATACATTTTTGACCATTGATAATCCTGGTCTCACCATTGCCACTCCTAACGCCGGCACCAATGTAAAAGCAGTTTTTGAAGGAGAAGTGCGTGGGGTGTATAATCTTGGAGACGGTATGGCTGTAACCATCCGACATGGAAAGTACTTTACAACCTATAGTAATTTGTCTTCAGTCACTATCGAAAAAGGAGCCATGGTTAAAACAGGCCAAATTATTGGTAAAACAGGAAAGGATGATGAAGGAAATGGGGGTCAGATTGACTTTATCATGACCATGGAGACCAAAAAAATCGATCCACAAGGGTGGCTTCGACGCTAATCACTCTTTTATAAACCGAGCGTATAATTTTTCATACTGCGGTACGATATGATGAATATCGAATTTGCATGCTTGCTTGTACGCATTATTTCTAAATGTTTGCAAGGTTTGTTCATCTTGTAATAATGAGAGTACTTGTTTACTCATCGAATCTGTATCTCCCACTTTGCTTAGCATACCCGTTTCTCCATGAATATTGATTTCTCCCAATCCGCCGGCATCTGTGGATACAACGGGAACTCTTGCGGCCATTGCTTCGAGGGCAGCTAATCCAAAACTTTCATATTCGGAAGTCAGTAGAAATACATCTGCAATAGCAAGTATATCCTCCATTTGCTCTTGCTTTCCTACAAATAGTACATCTTCGCTCACCCCTAATTCACGGCTTAAATCTTCTGCAGTACTTCGCTCCGGTCCATCACCAACAAACAATAATTTGCTAGGTATTTTACTATGCACTGTAGCAAATATTTTTACAACATCGGGAATGCGCTTTATTTTTCTAAAATTAGAGGCATGTAATAGAATTCGTTCGCCCGCAGGAGCAATTGCTTTTCGAAATGCATCGATTGGTTTACGGTTGAACCGCGCTACATCTACAAAATTCATGATCACTTCGATTTCTTTTTCAATTTTGAAGTGACGATAAGTCTCCTCGCGTAAGTTCTGCGATACCGCAGTGATTGCATCACTTTCGTTAATTGAAAAGGTAACAACCGGTGCATAGGTTTTATCGCGTCCTACCAGTGTGATATCCGTGCCATGAAGCGTTGTAATAAAGGGAATCTGAATTCCTTCTTTAGCTAAAATTTGTTTTGCTAAATAGGCCGCTGATGCGTGAGGGATCGCATAGTGCACATGTAATAAGTCTAGGTGATGATTTTTGATAACATCTACAAGTGTGCTGGCTAGTGCTGTTTCATAAGGAGGAAAATCAAATAACGGATAGGTAGGCACTTGTACCTCATGATAAAAGATATTGGGAACAAACCTTTCTAGTCGAACGGGTTGTTGATAGGTTACAAAATGGACTTCGTGGTTTTTTTGTGCCAGCGCTTTGCCAAGCTCAGTAGCTAATACGCCTGAGCCTCCAAACGTGGGATAACATACGATACCGATCTTCATATTATTGCGCTGCTTGAGTCTGTAAAGGTAGGCTATTTAGAAGAGGTGATTCCATGAACGAGAATCATTAACTTCAATATCATTAAATAACTGATTTATGTTTTCGTTCAACCGTTTTGCCCTATTACTAATTGTATTTATGAGCCAGCATGCTTGGTCTCAAACTTCTGACTCTATTTTTATCAAGAATTTGGCTGATGAAATTTTACTTCATTCCAGGGCCTATGAACAGTTAGCCTATTTGACTAAAAAAATTGGACCTCGCTTGGCAGGATCTTCGGGAATGGTGAAGGCCGAGCAGTGGGGTTTGAAAGAAATGCAAAAAGGGGGTGCTGATAAAGTTTGGGGGCAGGAATGTATGGTCCCTCACTGGGTGAGAGGTGGTGTTGATAAGGCTACGGCATTTTTTGTTTCCAATGATAAAAAAGGAATACCATTGGACGTAGTTGCATTAGGAAATTCAATTGGAACAGGTTCAACTCCGATCCGTGCATCAGTTGTGGAGGTAAAATCATTTGAGGATCTTGAATTAAAAAGGGAAGTAGTAAAGGGTAAGATTGTTTTTTATAATTATCCCTTCAACCCCACTTTTGTGCGCACGTTTCAAGCTTATGGAGACGCTAGTAAATACAGGGGGCAAGGGCCTTCTCAAGCGGCTAAATATGGTGCCGTTGGAACGATTGTACGCAGTATGAGTCATGGCACTAATAATCATCCGCACACGGGGGCAACACGTTATGACAGTATGTACAATAAAATTCCGGCGGTGGCTATTGGTTTAGAGGATGCAGAACAATTAAGCAGATGGCTTACACAGGAATCAGTACAGGTGCAACTCAAAACAAATGGATATTTTTTGCCAGACACTATTGGCCATAATGTAATTGGAGAATTGACTGGTACTGAATTTCCCGATGAAATTATTACGGTGGGCGGACACCTGGATAGCTGGGATAATTGTGAAGGAGCACATGATGATGGAGCAGGTTGTGTACAGACGCTTGAAATTTTACGAGCCTTTAAAGCAATTGGATATCGTCCGCGTCATACAATACGATTTGTATTATTTGCCAATGAAGAAAACGGATTGAGGGGAGGTTCTAAATATGCCGAGGAGGCGAAGCAAAAAAATGAAAAACACATTTTTGCGTTAGAAAGTGATGCAGGAGGATTTACGCCTCGTGGTTTTGGATTTACCATGAGTGAAGCTCAATATCAAAAAGTATTGAGCTGGCAATCGCTGATTGCTCCCTATGGATGTAGTGAGTTTAGTCGTGGAGGGGGTGGAGCAGATATTGGACCACTTAATCGCACATTTAATACGCCTGTTGCAGGTTTACAGCCCGATTCACAGCGCTACTTTGATTATCATCATGCTCGTAATGATGTGTTGGAAGCCGTCAATAAACGAGAACTTGAATTGGGCGCTATAAATATGGCGGCCTTATTATACCTGGTAGACCGTTACGGACTAGGTCAATAGGTTGTTGGTGGCCGCCGTTACTTTATCAAAGGGGAAGCGTTGCATTACTGCATTCATTTGTGCAGCAATGGCTTCATTGCATAAATTTCCAATACTGCCTTCGTGAGTATGATTGAGTTGAGAAGGTGCTTGATAGGTTTTGTTTTCAATAGCTGCTCCCACCTGGCGATAAGCATCTCTAAAAGGAACACCCTGTAGCACAAGTGCATTCACTGCTTCAACACTAAATAGATGTTCGTATTTTTTATCTTTTAATAGATTTTCACTGATTTTAATTTCACGGATCATTTGCTGAAGCAGCAGGATAATTTGGTTTAGTTGCTGAAAAGCCGGAAATAAATGTTCTTTCAATAATTGTAAATCACGGTGATAACCAGAGGGTAGGTTAGTGGTCATCATCATGATTTCATTGGGGAGAGCTTTGAGTCGATTGCAGTGTGAGCGAATTAATTCAAATACATCAGGATTTTTTTTATGAGGCATGATGCTGCTTCCCGTGGTGAGTTCATCTGGAAAACTAATAAACCCGAATTGCTGGTTCATGTACAAGCAAACGTCCATGCTGAAGCGAGATAGTGTTTCAGCAATGCCGGACAGAGCTTGCGCAACCACTCTTTCGGTTTTTCCTCTTCCCATTTGTGCATACACCACATTGTAGTTGAGGTTTTCAAATCCAAGAAGTGCCGTGGTATAGGTGCGGTCAATTGGAAAGGAAGATCCATATCCTGCAGCCGATCCAAGTGGATTTTTGTTGACAATTGAGTAGGCCGCTTGTAATTGAATACAATCATCTACTAAACTTTCTGCATAAGCTCCAAACCAAAGTCCAAATGAAGAAGGCATGGCTAATTGCAAATGCGTATATCCAGGCAGCAAAGTCGCTTTATATTTTTCGCTCTGTGTTTGTAATAAAGTAAATAAGGGTTGTAGCGATTGTGCAACCTCTTGTAATTCCTGTCTTAAAAATAGTCGGATATCAAGAAGCACTTGGTCATTTCTGCTTCGTGCCATGTGAACTTTCTTTCCTGTATCACCTAAACGTTGTGTCAGTTCCCATTCTACTTGTGAGTGAATATCCTCCATATCGGAACGTAAGTCAAAATTACCATTCGTGATTTCTTTATAAATTGATTTTAATTCTTTGCATAGTTTAGCAGATTCCTCAGGGGTAAGCAGACCTACTTTACCCAGCATCTTCACGTGTGCGATAGATCCCAATACATCATAGCCTGCGAGATAGGCATCCATTTCACGGTCTTTGCCAACTGTAAATTTTGTAACAATCTCAGCTGCTTCTTTCCCTTTTTGCCAAAGTTTCATAAGTCCTTATTTAGAGGCTAATTGATCAATGAGTGCGCAATAGCAATCGATTCCATTTTTTATTTCATCTACATCAATCCATTCATCTGCACTGTGACTTCTGGCTGAATTGCCAGGCCCCAATTTGAGAGCAGGAAAAGGAATCAATGCTTTATCAGAAGTGGTTGGCGATCCATAGTAAGCTAGTTTGTTCGTTAAACCGGCTTTCACCAGCGGATGTTCTAAATCAATCATGCTGGATCGTAGTCGCGTACTACGGGGTTGGATAGTGACAGAAGCGGGTAGCTCCGCTTTAATTGTGGAGATAATCTCTTCAAAGGTGTAGCGTTCGTTTACGCGCACATCTACCACAAAACGGCAGGTAGCTGGCACTACATTGTGCGCCTTATTTTCGGTTTCAATTACTGTTACACTCATCTTCACAGGCCCGAGTAGTACAGATCTATTTTCAAATTCATAGGATTGAAACCACTGTATTGCATTGAGTGCATGATAGAGTGCGTTATCTCCTTCTTCGCGGGCTGCATGCCCAGCTTTTCCGGTAGCTATTGCATCTAATACCAATAGCCCTCTTTCGGCAACCGCCATCGATAATAAGGTGGGTTCTCCAACTATGGCGCAGGTATTGGGATGTAAATATTCTTTTGTAAAACAACCTTTTGTTTGTTGAATGAAAAGAGGATCTTTTAACAGCGCTTCAATACCGCCACTTCCACTGATTTCCTCTTCTGCAGTTGCTGCCAATATCAGATTCCATCCTGGAATACCGTTTGCATGAAAATGTAAAAAAGTGGCAATCAGTGCAACCAATGGCCCGCCTGCATCATTTGCTCCCAACCCATACAACTTTTCGTTTTCAATGATGGGCGAAAAAGGATCTTTTGTATACTGTGGATTGGGTTTTACGGTGTCGTGATGCGAGTTGAGTAAAAGCGTAGGTTTTGTGAGATCAATATCACCTGCTACTGCATACACATTGTTGCCCGTTCTATAACTTTGTACACCTTTTTGCTGAAGATAATTTTCTATACAGGTTGCTGTTTCCCCTTCCTCTTTGCTAAAGGAGGGAATCGCGATGAGCGATTTTAATAATTCCAGCGCTTCCTGTTTTAGCAAATCGTTGTTCATGGTTATAAACTAATAGTCGTTCCTGCTTTACCTTGTACTAAGTCTTGTAATTTTTCTGCTTTTCCAATGATTACCTGTTGCACTCCAGCACGCAGCGCACCGAATGCATTATCTAATTTTGGAATCATTCCGGTATTAATCTGTCCTGTTTTTTTTAATTGTTCATAAATGGACGGATTTATCGATTGTAATACGGAATCCTCCTGCTCCGGATTTTTCAGTACTCCTTCTTTTTCAAAGGTAAAGAGTAGTCGAGTTTGAAAAATGTTGCTTAAACCGACAGCAATTTCCTGTGCAAGCGTATCCGCGTTGGTATTTAGCAATTGTCCTTTTTTGTCGTGGGTAATTGGGGCTAATACTGGGGTTGCCTCGCTAAGAAGTAGATCTTTTAAAAAAGTTGTATTGACTCGATCAATATCACCTACCCAACCGTAGTCAATAGTGGGATGATTGCGTTTATGCGCTTGCACCGTGTTGCCATCTGCACCGGTAAGGCCAACTGCGTTACAGCCAAGCGCTTGTAGCTGCGCTACAATATTCTTATTGATATAACCGGCATACACCATTGTTACAATCTTAAGTGTCTCCGTATCTGTAATACGACGGCCTTCGATCATTTGTGGAACGATGCCCATTTTTTCACTTAGCTGACTCGCTAATTTTCCTCCACCGTGTACTAATAAAGTATAGCAAGGGATCGAATTTTTAGTAGAGAGGGTGAGCGTTGCAAAAAGTTGCAAAAATTCATGCAATTTTTTTGGATTGTCAATCAGCTGACCGCCCACTTTTATAATATAGAGGGTTGGCTTACTCATTGTTGCTCCAAAAGATTTTTCAAAACGGCTTGTGCAGCCCATACTCGATTACCTGCCTGTTGGGTAACTAAACTTTGAGGGCCATCCAAAATTTCATCACTAAGTTCAACATTTCTGCGAACAGGTAAACAATGCATCACCTTGGCATGATTAGCAATTGCAAGGGATTGGTTGGTTAACATCCAAGAATCGTTTCCTTCAATCAGTTTTCCATACTCCTGATAAGAGCTCCAGTTTTTTACATAGATGAAGTCGGCCTTGTCTATAGCTTCTTGTTGATTGTGCATAATGGTTGCACCTTCTGTAAATTGCTTGTCAAGCTCCAGGCCTTTAGGGTGTGTAATTATAAAATTGGCCTTTCCCCACACGTTTACCCACTCAGCAAAACTATTCGCTACACATTGTGGTAAAGGTTTAATATGTGGGGCCCAGGTTAAAACAATACGAGGTTTGCGGTTAGCGTAGTTGGATGGATGATTTAGTATTGCCTCTTTGATGGTTATAAGATCTGCCAAGGATTGAAGTGGATGACGAGTTGCTGATTCAAGGCTAAGCACCGGGATGCCTGCGTATTTTACAAATTGATGAAGGATTTTTTCCTGATAATCTTCTTCTCTGTTATTTAATGAAGGGAAAGTGCGTATCGCAAGTATATCAAAATATTGTCCTAAAATAGGAGCCGCATCTTTTACATGCTCTACCGTTGTGCCATTCATGATGGCGCCCTCCGCAAATTCAAGTGCCCATCCCTCTGAGCCAATATTAAATACAATAGCCTCCATCCCCAATTGCTGCGCAGCAACCTGCGTACTTAACCGCGTACGCATACTGGGATTCAAAAAAAGACAACCGATGCGTTTACTTTTTCCAAGTAATTGATCAAGATATGGATTTTTTTTATACAGTAGCCCTTGTTCAATGAGTGCTTCAATATTGCTGGCGTCTTTGACTGATAAAAAATGCTTCATGCAGTAGTTCAATGATTCGAAAGTGAGGATAATTTTTTAACGGCATCTATAAATCGAGTTGCATCTGCTTGCGTTAGTGCTAAGGAGGGAAGCAAACGAATCACATTCGGTTTTGCTTCTCCGGTAAAAATATGTTCTTCCCACAAAAGCTTTTTTTTGAGATCGCTTAATTCAGCTGGTACATCGAAACCAATCATCAGTCCTCTCCCTCTTACATGCTCAATGGTTGGAATCGACTGCAATTCTTTTTGTAAATATTCTCCTATTTTGACTGCATTTACCAGGAGATTTTCTTTCTCTATCACCTCTAAAACACCAAGTGCAGCTGCGCAAGCTAAATGATTGCCGCCAAAGGTGGTTCCCAGTTGAAAATGTTTTGGTTGGATATGTGGCGCAATCAAAATGCCTGCTACGGGAAAACCATTTCCCATTCCCTTGGCCATCGAGTAGATATCAGCATGTACCCCCGCAAAATCATGACTAAAAAATTGACCACTTCTTCCATAGCCACATTGTACACTGTCTGCAATATAAACAGCACCATATTTAGTACAGCAGTTGCGTATTTGTCGTAAAAAATTATCTTCTGCAATATGAATACCTCCCACACCTTGTATGCCTTCAATAATCACTGCTGCTATTTCGTTTCCATGTTTTTTGAAACAATCCTCTAAGGCTTGTCCATCATTAAAGGGAAGAAAAATGACATTATCCGTTTCGTTTACAGGGGCTACATAATTTTTATTGTCTGTAACTGCAACAGCTAATGAAGTGCGTCCATGAAATGATTTTGAAAAGGCGACTACTTTCTTTCTTCCGGTATGAAAACTGGCAAGCTTGAGCGCATTTTCATTTGCTTCTGCACCACTATTACACAAAAACAATTGATAGTCTGCTTTGCCTGATACTTTTCCTAATTTGGTTGCTAATTCTTGTTGTATAGGAATACGAATGGAGTTAGAGTAAAAGGCAATCTGACGAAGTTGCGTTTCAATTCTATTTACCCAATGCGGATGTGTATGCCCAATGCTAATGACAGCATGTCCTCCATATAGGTCTAGATATTCTTGTCCCTTGTTATCCCAAACGGTAGAACCCAATGCTTTTTGGATTGTGATATCTTGTAGCGGATAAACGTCAAAAAGTCGCATGATCAGAAATAGTTTGCTTTTAATTGAAGACCAGTAGTTTCGTCCAAGCCAAATAATAAGTTCATATTTTGAACTGCTTGTCCTGCGGCTCCTTTTAGAAGATTATCTATCGCAGTATGAATTACCAGTATATTGCCCTGCTTCTCTAGTTGCACTACTGCTTTATTGGTCCCCACTACTTGTTTTAAAAAAATGGGCTCGGCTGAAAGTTGAACAAATGGGTGTGAGGCATAGTAGTCTTGGAATAGTGTTGTTATTTCTTGCAGCGATTTTTCTACTGAAACAGTTGAGCTAATAAAAATACCTCTTGTAAAATCTCCTCTCCAGGGAACAAAATGGATTGATGTGGTATTTCCATTTGATTCTTGAATGAGCGACTCATTAATTTCTGAGATATGCTGATGAGTAAGCGTTTTATAGGCTTGTATGTTGTTAGCTCGCCAACTAAAATGTGAAGTAATGCTTAATGACTGACCGGCACCCGTAGAACCTGTAATACCTGTTGTATATACCTCTTGCAATAAACCTGCTTTTGCTAGGGGGAGTAAGCCTAATTGAATGGCTGTTGCAAAACAACCTGGATTAGCAATAGCAGTGGCTGTTTTTATATTATCTCTATTTAACTCAGGTAATCCATAAATAAAGGAATGTGAATCTGACTGACTTTCTTTTTTTAATCTGAAATCATTAGCCAGATCGATGATGCGAACAGCGGCAGGGATGTTAGTTTCTTTCAAAAATTGACGTGACTCGCCGTGTCCCAAACAAAGGAATAAAACATCAATCGATGTATCTATCTGGTCAGTGTATTGTAGTGTAGTTTCTCCAATTAGGTCGGCGTGTAGTTGGGAAACATTTTTTCCCACGTTGCTTCTGCTATGAACAAATGCTATATCGACATATGGGTGACGGAGCAGGAGTCGAATGGTTTCTCCACCTGTGTAACCAGCACCTCCAATAATTCCTGCTTTAATCTTTTTCATGTGCAGTTTGTTGAACACGGTGATAAATTCCAACTTGATTGCCAAAGATGCGTGTGAAACCTCTCACATCTTCTGCGGTAAAGCCAGCATTCATTTCTCCATACTTTCCAAACTTGCTATTCATCAAGTCGTATGGGCTTTCAATTCCAATTAACTGAAAACGATAGGGGAGAAGTTGAACAAACACTTTTCCACTCACCGTTTGCTGACTATTTTTTAGATAGGATTCAATATCTCGCATCACTGGGTCGAGTATCTGACCTTCGTGCAGCCAATTTCCATAGAATTGCGCAAGTTGATCCTTCCACTGCAATTGCCATTTAGTTAGTACATGTTTTTCAAGTGCATGATGCGCTTTTAAAATAATCATAGGCGCTGCAGCCTCAAAACCAACTCTTCCTTTAATACCAATAATTGTATCTCCAACATGGATATCTCTTCCAATTGCATATCCGCCCGCAATTTTTTGTAATGCCTGAATCGCTTGTACGGGGTGCGAAAAGGTTTGCTCGTTAATAGCAACAAGTTCTCCTTTTTCAAATGTCAAGCTAACTTCCTCTGTTCCATTTTTAGTTAGTTGTGTTGGCCAAGCCTCTTCGGGAAGTAATCCTTTTGAATGTAGCGTTTCCTTTCCTCCAACACTTGTTCCCCACAATCCCTTATTGATAGAGTAGAGGGCTTTTTCAAAGTTCATATCTACGCCCTTACTTTTTAAGTAACTGATTTCTTCCTCGCGGCTCAATTTTAATTCTCTGATTGGCGTAATGATCTCTATTCCTGGGATCATAATCTGTAAGACCATATCAAAGCGAACCTGATCATTTCCGGCACCTGTACTTCCATGTGCAACGGCGTCTGCTTTTAATTTTACAGCATGTTCTGCCATGTGTAGTGCTTGGCTCAAACGCTCTGCAGATACTGATAAAGGATAGGTATTATTTTTTAAAATATTTCCGTAAATCAAATAGCGCACAATGCGGTCATAATAATCGTTGGTGGCATCAATTGTCGTGTGCGAGTGTACGCCCAACTTATGTGCGTGTTGTTCAATTTTGGCCAATTCCTCTTTAGAAAATCCTCCTGTATTCACTAAAATGCTATGCACTTCATACCCTTTTTCATCTTTGAGGTATTTGACGCAGTAACTGGTATCGAGACCGCCACTGAAACCCAATACAACTTTCTTTGCCATAGCTGGTAAAATAATTTATCGATTGAATAAATGGTGTAAAAAGCCAACGCTTTTACCTCCACTGCTTTTCTTTATAAATGGACGTAGAAGTTTCCATTCTTTGAACCGTACCAAACGCTCTAATCCTTTTTTGTTTTCTTCAAAAAAACGCTTGGTTTCCTCCGGCTCATAATGATCAGCCGGATCGTATAACATGGCCGTGCACATACAGTTTTTACGATCCTTACTCATCAGGATCTCATAATTGACACAGCTTTTACACCCGGCCCAAAATGCTTCGTCTTGCGTTAGTTCAGCGTACGTCACGGGTTCATACCCCAGCTCACTATTTATTTTCATCACAGCTAATCCTGTGGTGAGTCCAAATATTTTAGCCTGTGGATACTTTTCACGAGAGAGCTCAAAAATCTTTCTTTTGATGGCACGTGCTACACCACTCTTTCGGTAAGGCTGTGCAACAATCAATCCACTATTGGCTACGTATTCGCCATGACTCCATGTTTCGATGTAGCAAAAGCCTACCCACTTGTTTTGAGACGTCACTGCAATAACGGCTTTTCCTTCTTCTATTTTTTTCGCCACATATTCCGGTGAGCGACGCGCAATTCCCGTTCCTCGGGCAACTGCGGAGGTTGCCATTTCATCTGTAATGGTTTCGGCGTAAATGGAGTCGGCGGAAGTGGCCACTCTGACTAAGAATGGTGCATTCAATTTAGTTTCGGAATTGAGGGTTGGATCACCAGTCCAAATTAGTTTGTCGGGGGTAGTTCACTGACAGGGACCGGGGTGAGTGGTTCGTCCTGTCAGCAAAGACGGAGGCGTCTGGTTAAAAAGAAAATAGTTGCTCTTTTCATTTTTTTAAACCGCTCAATGGTTAAGAGACAAAGCTAATTGTTTAATTGAAATCAGACCTCTTTTTTTCAAAGAGTTTTGAAGGCAAAAATGACTTGTCGTTTGTGTAATTCGGGCGGAGTCTGTTTCCATTGGTAAACTGTCTTTGTAGCAACCCATTCATTGGGGCCAGTAAGGTCTGCTGCAATACACAAACGAGTGTTAGCCGAAAGATGTTTTAAAAGTGCAGTTAGCAGCGTATTGTTTCTATAGGGAGTTTCGATAAAGAGCTGTGTGCAATTATCTTTTCGGGATGCTTGCTCCAGATCGACAATTACTTTTTGTCGAGCTTTCTCTTCGATGGGTAAATATCCATTAAATTGAAACTGCTGACCATTTAGTCCACTTGCCATCAAAGCCAATAAGATGGAGCTGGGGCCAACCAATGGACGTATAGTGCAGCCCATCTCATGCGCTATTGCAATTAATTCTTGCCCAGGATCAGCTACTCCCGGGCAGCCTGCTTCACTCACAATACCAATTGTCTTTTCTTCTTTCGCTAATTTTTTGAATAGGGAGACTGAATCCTGTGTTCCCATAGTTGACCACGTGTATGCGTCTATAATAATGGATTTATCCAGACGCTTGAAATAGCGGCGAGTGGTTCGTTCATTTTCTACAAAATAGGCTTGACAGGATTTAATTTGATCTAATAAATAAGAGGGCAGAGAAGCGAGACCCTCTTCGTGAAGCGGAGCAGGTATTAATAAGATAGTACTCATGCTTTTTTTACCTGGCGAACACTAAGCGTTGCAGCAATGATTGCATAAGCAGGAGCCAGTAGCACAATCACATGCATAATAAAAAATAGAATTCCATTGCCAATGGCTAGTCCTTTATGGTGACTTGAAAAACGAACACTTTCTTCCAGCGTCAATTTATGTCGGGCAAAAGAATAGTCCAACATAGAAACACCAAAATAATATCCTTGCATCAAAATGGCAATTAGGGGGGTTATCCAGCCAACCAGTGGCACAATTGCTAGAAGAATCAGTCCTGCAAAATTGAGTAGTTCCTTCCCCGAGTTTTGTATGGCAAGTCGTATGCCCCTTTTGGCATCAACCCCTACTTCTTCCCAATTGAAGTGGTGTTGCTTTCCTTCTAATAACGCTTCTGTTTTTTCACTTAAAAAAGCGAAAGCAGGAGATCCTATAATTAGAATTAAATTTTTGAACAAAGCGAAATAGAAAAGAAGCAAAACCAAACGCAGCATCACCCCATTCATTACAAAGATAAAACTGAGCCACTCGCTTCGTTCCCGTTGAAGCCATTGCTCAATTCCTATTTTTTCACTCATCCAGCTAACTGCGTCATTGGAGGAAATGAAAAATAAAATCAAAAAAAGAATAGAAAAAAGAGTGTATACTATTCCAGGCCATACGATTCCTTTCAACAGGTGATGCCGCTGAATGAAATGACGGGCTTCTTGCCAGGATCGGAATGCAATGACTATTTCCTTCAATGCTTGGTATTAATCAACAGCTGCCTCAGAATTTGGGACAGTTGAGTCGTTTCAGGCTTGGGTCGGAAGGTTGTTTGATATAGATCATTGAAATTTCCAATCCTCCTCTAGAGTTTGACGCTGGCTTTAGTAGAGATGTATTTGCGTCATAGCTGGCTCCCAGTCTAAACCCGCTGAACTCTAAGCCCACATAAGGGATTACTGCATCATTTAATCGGTACCAACTTCCCAAATAAACATTCACAGGATTTTCTTCACTTCTATTAACATTATAGGAAAAGGCGGTACCCACAATAGTATTAGTAGATTTTGCCTGCATGCTGTGCACAGCAGCTAAGTGAAAATAATGGTAGCCTCCAACAGGAATGCGACCTCCTGCTTGTAAAGTGGTTCGGGTATTTAAAATATATTGCCCTCCCTGAAAACTTTCTTTAGGTCGATTCAAGTGATACATGGAGGCCCCCAGATAGAAATTATTATACCCATTAGTAGTTCCACTATAGAGGAGTCCTGCATTTAAATCAAAGTAACCCAGGCTCAATTGACGGCTGTCAAAAATTTCACTGGTCACACCTGTAAATCCAAGTGGTGTTAACTGGTCTGCAAAAATAACTTTAGTGATATCTAATCTTTTATTGACAAAGGCCCCTTGAAACCCAACTCCAATTTGATGGAAACCATCCTCATCTAATCCTTTGTGATAAGAAAAAGAGGCGCCAGCATAGTTTGTTACTAAAATGCCATCACCGGCTACATCCGTCATACCCAATATACCTACACCCATGTTGTCGGATGAAATCAGTTTGTTTTTTAACAATCCAAAATCAACAGATACAGTCTTGGTTACGTAGGCATTTTCAATGGTTGGCCACTGATTTCTGTAGTTTCCGGCTACTCGAACGGCACCGTCAAACTTTCCGGTAAGTGCCGGGTTCAAGGTAAGTGGGGATGCAAAAAATTGCGAGAAATTAGGATCCTGTGCCTTGATAATCAAGACTTCAGCGAGTATAACGACCAGGGTAAGTAGTAATTTTCTCATCGGTACTTAAAACGAAAAATTAGGCCTAAGATTGTGCCAATGGGGTTGGCCAAACCAGGCGAACAGGCAAGTTACGATTTTCATAGTAAATCAGTTCTGCGTTTTAGTGCCAAAAGCCAGGTCCCCAGCGTCTCCCAGGCCTGGCACGATATAACTTTTAGCCGTCAACTCTTCATCTATATCCCCGCACCAGATATGCGCGTGAGGGGCCAGTCTTTGTACATAGTCAATACCCGTAGTGCAAGCTATTGCAACCACTAAATGAACGGCGGCCGGTTTTCCTTGTGCTTCTAATTGCTGAATGGTTTTGACGAGCGAGGCCCCGGTAGCTAGCATAGGATCTGCAATAATCAGTACCCGATTGGTAAGATCCGGGCAAGAAACATATTCAAGGCTAATTTCAAAACTTCCGTCCTTATGGTGCTTTCGATATGCACTAATGAAAGCATTATCAGCTTTGTCAAAATAGTTAAGTAGTCCTTGATGAAGGGGAAGTCCTGCGCGAAGAATGGTTGCTAGAACAGGCTGTGATTGCAATACCAGATGGTTGGCAACACCCAATGGGGTTTGAATCTCCTTAGGCTGGTGTGGCAGTAACTTACTGATTTCATAGGCGGCCACTTCTCCAATGCGTTCCAGGTTTCTTCGAAAGCGCATTCTGTCATTTTGAATAGAAACGTCACGGATTTCGCTGATCCAATTACTGATTAATGAGTATTCTTTACAAAGATTTATTACCATGTGGTCTATTTCAGGTGAACGCTTACTTTTACCCGTCGAATTTAATTTTTTTTTATGGTTTATCATGCATTAGGTTTAATGAGCGGTAGTTCGCTAGACGGGCTTGACCTGGTTTTTGCTCATTTTCATGAGCAAGGAGGACAGTGGACTTATGAAATAGAGAAAACTGCGTGCTATCCGTATACCGATGCGTGGGAGGGTCGATTAAAAGCTGCTCCAATGTTGCCTGCACGTGATTATTGTCAATTACATGTTGATTATGGTCATTATTTGGGACAAGCGATTAACAGATTTATCGAAGAAAATAATTTGCATTATAAGATTGGATTAATTGGTAGCCATGGTCATACTGTTTTTCATTCGCCCGCAAGTGGAATGACCGCACAGATTGGAGATGGTGCCGCCCTTGCTGCAGAAACTGGACTGCCTGTAATTAGTGATCTGCGTTCGATGGATTTGGCCTACGGGGGACAAGGGGCGCCCCTTGTCCCACTGGGGGAGCATTGTCTTTTTACGGGGCATTCACTTTTTTTAAATATTGGTGGAATTGCAAACATCACGAAAGGTGGAGATCAGTACATAGCATTTGACATATGTCCAGCTAATCGAGTATTGAATTTGCTGGCTAATGAACGGGGAAAACCCTTTGATGAAAACGGTGCGATGGCTGCAAAAGGTAGCGTTATTCCAGATCTGCTTCATCAATTAAATGAGCATCCTTATTATAAGCAGTCGTTTCCAAAATCGCTTGCTAATGAATTGGGAACGGATGAGCATTTCCCATTGCTGATAAATAGCGGATATGCGATTGAAGATTTATTAGCCACCTATACGCGGCATGTGTCGGAACAAATTGCTGCAAGTGCTCGATCATTGGTGAATAGTGAATCTGATGTACAACAAAAAATGTTCGTTACCGGAGGTGGCGCTCTTAACCAGCACTTGATTGAATCACTTGTTCAACAATTGCAATCAAGCGATATTGAAGTGGTTATTCCCGATGTGCAATTGGTCCACTATAAGGAGGCGTTGATCATGGCATTTCTGGGCGTATTACGCTGGCGTCAAGAATATACTGTACTAGCTACTGTAACCGGTGCAAGAAGGGCTAGCATAGGTGGTGCTCTTTGGAATGGACAGGAAGCCTAGAAGTGGAACTGTTTTGTTCTTTGTTTCAATAATTGAATGGCTTCTTCTTCTGAACTGAACATTTGATCAATGTTTACCAGTTGAGCGGCAAGCTTATTGTACTGCTTTGTCATTAGCCAAACAAAAATGTGCAAGTAGTGAATACCTTCAAAGGTGAAAATTTTTTGCGCAGCTAATTTGCTTTTGGTTCGTAAAAATTCGCCAGGCAAATCTGTGTAGTGTAGTGCAGGTCGTGCGTGATGAATGGCATGATATCCATCGTTCCAACAAATATGATTGTAAGGAGTATTGATGCAATTGATGGTGTTCTCTTCTGGATCATGAGGGTCAACAAATGCATGTTGTGCCCAATTGCCTAGCATCATCACGATGCGCGCAAATAAAAAAGGAATAATAAAAATAAATAAAGCGGCTTTGAGATTAATGAAACAAAGTAAAACGCAGGCCGCATAAAATGAGAGTTCACCGGCAGTGAGACGCATGTAAATTTTTTTTCTTTTTCTCGAGAAAAAATAAGAAAACGTATCTCTAAAACCCAGCAGTAAAAAACGACTTACATATTGAAAAAAGTGCCAGATTGAATCTCGCTGATATCGTAAGGTACTACTTGCATCCTCTTCCATATTATTCTCTACATGGTGCATTCCCATGTGATGGGCAAAATAAGTTTCAGGAGTATGCCCAAAAAAGGGACAGATAAACCATATGATCCAGTGTTGTAAAAACTCAAATCTTTTTTTAAAAAGATGTCGGTGAACAATGCAATGTAACATGAGTCCAAACCGGCCCTTGAAATAGAGTTGTGAAACATAGAAATAAGGAATGTATAGCAGCCACCAGTATATTCCGGTCAATAGGGGAGTGAATAATAGAATAGCAATGGGAATAACTAAAAGATGAATCCCCGTTAGTAAATGGATAAAAGGCAGATCTCTTTTGTCATTGATCAATCGTAACCAAAATCTCTCGTATGCGGAATAGCGAGGTGGCTCGATAAACACTGGATCATTGATGACGGTCAGTTCTTTCATGACGAAACTCATCAAAGGTACTTTCTTCGCGTTACATCTTAAGTGCAGGTTTGATGGAACGCACACCGGTGGTTCCTCCACCTTCCAGCGTCAGGCTTACTGGATTATTTTGTTTCCAATTTCCACGCGTAAAGTCAGGAATATCAACAGTTCTTGACTTTTTTTCAGTTGACTGAATGCTCAAGGGGACGATGCTACTCCAAGAAGCTGCATCGTAAACATCCTGATCCAAGGGTAGACCATTGCGGAGGCAGTCAATTAATCTCCAGTCCATGATAAAATCCATTCCTCCGTGTCCGCCTACTTCTTTGGCAATGGAACCGATATGTTTAACGATAGGTAAAGTATATTTTTCTTCAAGGGTTTTGAGTTGATCTTCTTTTATCCAGCTATGACCAAATGCAATTCGCGCTGGACTGGGCCATTTTTGTGCCATTCCCTTTGTTCCACTTACAATATGAATCCGTGAGTAAGGGCGTGGGGTTGACACATCGTGCTGGATAAGTATCGTTTTACCTTTCACAGTATGAATGATCGTGTTATTCATATTACCTCGGTACGATTTTCCCACGTAGGGTTCAAAAAATGGATCCTTTGCTGCCATCTCTTTGGCAAGGGGTGCCAAACTAAAGTCAGCAGTACTCATACTTACCAGATGCTCCATCAAGTCGCCTCGATTAATATTCATGCACTGTGCAACGGGGCCAAGTCCATGCGTTGGGTAGAGACTTCCATTTTTACCGATATTTTCTTTTATCCGCCACATGTCTGCATAGGCTCTTTTATTAAAGAGCCATTCCGTAGAAAGGTCATGGTTATAAGCGCCCTCTGCATGTACAATCTCCCCAAATAATCCCTGTCTGGCCATATTAAGTGTCAGCAGTTCAAAAAAATCATAACAACAGTTTTCGAGCATCATACAATGCTTGCGCGTTCGCTCAGAAGTTTCAACTAATTGCCAGCATTGATCAAGGGTAAGTGCGGCAGGAACTTCAGTAGCGGCATGTTTACCATGATTCATGGCGAACACTGCGATAGGTGTATGAAGCGACCAGGGGGTACAGGTATAAATGAGATCTACATTGTTTGATTCACACAGCGCTTTCCATCCATCTTCGCCAGAATATTCTTTGGCTTTGGGTCTGTTAAGGGAGGCTAGCGTTTTTTGTGCACCGGCTAATCGCTCCGGATACTTATCACAGATGGCAACAATTTCAACTCCATCAATGTAGGAGAGTCGACCCACGGCATCACTGCCTCTCATTCCTATCCCTATGATACCAATACGAACCACTTCTAATTTAGGGGCAGCATAGCCGCACATATTGAATGCTGGTTTTTGAGCGGTGTACTGATTGGAGCGCTCCATCTCTTCTTCAGTAGGGGCTTGTGCAAATAAGGGGAGACCTGAGGCTAATACGGAACTTCCAACAGCCATAGTACGGATAAAATTTCTGCGGGGTGTTGACATATAATGAAGTTAATCTTTTAGTAAATCTGGACGTCTCTCTTGCGTGCGCTGCAAGGCCTGGTCATAACGCCATTCTTCTATCAATCTGTGATTGCCACCTAATAAAATGTCAGGCACTTTCCATCCTCTAAATTCTTCGGGGCGTGTGTAAACAGGGGGAGACAATAAATTATCCTGAAATGAATCGGTAAGAGCAGATGTCTCATCATTCAAAACGCCTGGGATAAGCCGGCCAATGGCATCTACCAAAATAGCAGCGGGTAATTCTCCTCCACTTAATACATAGTCGCCAATTGAAATTTCATGGGTTACATAATTAGCTCTTATACGCTCATCTATTCCCTTGTAATGTCCGCAGATGAGCAAAAGATTTTGCTGAAGAGAAAGTTGGTTGACGCGGGATTGTTTTAATGTTTCACCATCGGGAGTTAAATAAATGATGGCGTCATAATTTCTTTGCCTGGAGAGTGTATCGATGGCATTGGCAAGCGGTTCACACATCATGACCATGCCTGCGCCACCTCCATATTGGTAATCGTCTACCTGTCCGTACTCATTAACAGCCCATTGACGAAGCGGGTGCACTTGAATAGTGAGTATTCCTTTTTCTTGTGCTCTTTTCATCATACTATGCTGAAAAGGACTCTCTAATAATGCAGGAAGAACGGTAAGAATATCGATGTGCATGTTACAAATATAGCCTACTGCTATGTTGTAAATAAAAAACCCCTACTCGCTAGAGCAGGGGTACCCCTTTCGGGCCCTCCCGTCGCTACTTTAGCTGACGGAAATTTTTTGAACGTTTTTGGGCTTTTTGACTTCAAGCTTTGGGATGAATATTCGCAATTCTCCATTCTTATATTCTGCATCAATCATATCACGGTTACAATTCTCAGGCAAGCTGAAGCTTCTAGACCAACTTGTATAATTATATTCTCTGCGGTTATAATGCTCGTCCTCCTCTTTTTCTACTTTTTCTTTTTCTGCACTGATTGTCAGGGAATCTTCTGTACTTTCTACCTTAAAATCTTTTCGCTCCATGCCTGGGGTAGCTAAACAAACAATGAATTCCTGATCTGTTTCACTGATATTAACCGAAGGGACACTTACCACCTTGCTTAAACTAAAATATTCATCAAGAGGGGTGTTAAAAAAACGGTCTAGCCAACCGTCTCCTAATATAGAAGGTAAGGCGCGAGTGGAGGAGGGTCTTTCGAGTGCTTTTGTTTCCATACGATTATGTTTTTAATGTTGAGTTAAAAATAAACCAATGGTATAGGGTTTCCCTATGATGAAATCACAATAAGAACTGATACTGATTAGCCAGGTTGTGCAAAGTAGTGATGGAAGTACGGAATCGTTTCAATCCCCTTAAAAAAGTTCTCAATATTATATTTTTCATTCGGGCTATGGAGGTTATCGTTGTCTAGTCCAAATCCCATGAAAACAATTTTGATACCCAACTCTTTTTCTAAGATTGAACAAATGGGTATACTGCCTCCTCCTCGAACGGGGATGGGTGTTTTTCCAAATGTTTTTTCAATTGCTTTTGCCGCAGCGATATATCCTTTACTGTCGATCGGAGTCATATAGGGTTCTCCGCCATGATGAAGCTGTGCTTTTACTTGTACGGATGCCGGGGCGATTGACGTAAAATAATCAATCAGTTTTTTTGTAATAATAGAAGCTGATTGATTGGGTACGAGTCGAGCAGAAATTTTTGCATAGGCTTTAGAGGGTAAAACTGTTTTTGCACCCTCACCGGTGTAGCCTCCCCAAATACCATTTACTTCGAGGGTAGGACGAATACCTGTTCTTTCATAGGTGCTAAATCCTTTTTCTCCCCATAGTTCTTTGATGCCTATTTCTGATTTGTAGTTGGCCTCATTAAAGGGCGCTTTATTAATTAACGCTCTTTCATCGGGCCCTGCTTCTACCACGTCATCATAAAAACCAGGTATCGTGATATGATTGTTTTCATCATGACAGCTCGCTATCATTTTTGAAAGAATGGTGATTGGATTGGCAACGGCTCCGCCATAGGTGCCACTATGTAAATCTCTATTAGCGCCAGTAACTTCTACTTCAATATAACTCAGCCCTCGCACCCCTGTATCTAACGATGGGTTTTCCATGCTGAGCATCGCGGAGTCACTGATCAAAATAACATCAGCTTTCAAGAGATTTTTATTATCAGCTACAAATACCCCTAAGTTCGGAGAGCCAACTTCCTCTTCTCCCTCTATCAAAAACTTAATATTGGTGGTTAGCGTATTTGTTTTGCTCATCAACTCCAATGCTTTTACATGCATATAAAACTGTCCCTTGTCATCGGCAGATCCTCTGGCAAACACCTTTCCATCTTTAATAATGGGGTCAAAGGGTCCGCTATGCCAAAGCTCTAACGGGTCTGCCGGCTGTACATCATAGTGGCCATATACTAAAACAGTCGGAGCATCTTTACTGATTATTTTTTCACCATATACCACGGGGTATCCCTTAGTGGGCATTACTTCGGCTCTTTCACAACCGGCTTCTAAAAGACTCTTTTTTACTGCTTCAGCACAACGAAGCATGTCCTCTTTGTGTTCAGACTTTGCACTAATAGATGGAATTCGAAGTAGGTCTATCATTTCTGATAAAAATCGGTCCTGGTTCTTTTCCTGGTATTCTTTCCACTTTGCTGACATAAAAGACTTGTTTTAATAATTGAGCACAAATTTACTATTTCAGATTTGCATCTTCCGTTTTATCGTCTCGGCTGTTTCGAATATGAGCGGCTTTGGTAAGTGTATTTTTTCCAAAACGGTCATTGAGCGCATCCATGGCTTGGTAGAGTTGTAGCTTTTCTATTTGCTGATCAAATAAACTCATTTGCATGGAAATGGGTACCAGATGGCTGCAACGGACTCCTAATAACCGCACCAATCTGCCTTTTTGATAAAGTTCTGCAAATAGTTTTTTTGCTTTAGCCTGTAGCACATCATCAAGTACGGTGTAATCTATGGTTTCTTGCTTAGAAGTGACCTCAAAGTCGTGATACTTTATTTTGACAGTCAGGCATCCGCTCATCTTATCATCGCTACGCACATCTGCTGCAGTTTCTTCTACTAATTCCAATAGTTGTTGAACTAAAAAATCAGTGTCATTGCTATCCTTTTCAAAGGTCTTTTCGTGACTGATACTTTTTTGTTCCCAATCTGTGACAAGGGTGGTGCTCCCTCTGCCTTGTGCTTTTTCCCACAAAGATTCACCCCATTTACCTGCTATTGCAATCATCAATTCCAACGGAGTTTTTGCGATGTCTTCAATTCGGTAGAGGCCTTTACTACGTAATAATTGCGCGGTATGTTCACCCACTCCATTTATTTTATCTATGGGCAAAGGCCATAGAAAAGCAGTCTCTTTGCCAGAGGGTACCGCTAAAAAGCCATTGGGCTTTGCCTCATTGGTAGCCATTTTTGCAATGAAACGGGCTGATGCAATTCCACAGGAAATAGGGAGTCCAGTTGTGCGGGTAATATGTGCTCGTAATTCCTGTGCAAAAGAGTTAACTCCAAAAAATCGGTCCATCCCACTGAGGTCAACATAAAATTCGTCGATGCTGGCTTTTTCAAAAACGGGAACACGTTCTGCCATCAGTTCAGTAACCCACCTTGAATAATGACTGTATTGACTTCTGCTTGCATTGGTAACAATAGCCGACGGACATTTTTGTAAGGCCTGTTTCATGGGCATCGCAGAATGAATGCCAAATTTTCTAGCCTCATAACTACAGGCGGCAACCACTCCTCGGTCACCTCCGCCTACTAACACTGGTTTTCCCTTTAGCGATGGATTATGTAAAATTTCGACGGAAACAAAAAATGAATCCAGGTCAAAATGCGCGATATGGTGAACCGGCGCGGACATGTTTTACTTAGGAAAGATAGATTGCTAAAAGCCCTTCGGGGAGTCGCACTTGTACTTGTTGTAGCGAATTGTCAATATCAACAAGTGTGTCCTCATTGAGAGGAATCAGCACTTCTTTATTTTGGATTATTATTTTACATACCAATTGTTGCGGTTGCTCAATTACTTCTACCACCTCACCAAGCACCGTATTATTTTCAATAATGGCAAATCCAAGTAATGAGGCAGGAGCAGATTTACTCGCCAATCGATGAAACTCTTCTTCGGGTATCCAAACTACTTTTGTAACGAGCGTTTGTGCTTTTTCTCGTACTTCAATTCCTTCTATTTGTACAAATACTTCTGTTGCCGATTTCTTTCGTGCAGACTGAATAAAATAGGGGAGAAGATTTTCTTTTTTTTCTTCAATGTATAACGCTTCCAAATTTTTTAGGGAGGAGGATTTTCCAAGGTAATGTTCAAGCACTACTTCTCCTTTAAGTCCATGTGCACTGACAATCTTTCCTAATTTGAGATAACTAGCCATTAACTGCAAAGCAAAACAATATGCCTCATCAAAAAAAATCCCAATGTTTGGGAAACACTGGGATTAATAAATTTTGTTGTGACGATTGATTAAGCTTCTTCTCCTTCACCTTCAGCAGCGGGAGTACTTTCCTCCACAGCAGGAGCACTTTCCTCCACAGCAGGAACTACAGCAGGAACTACAGCAGCCGCTTTTTTAGCAGCAGCTTCAGAAAGTACAACTTGACGCTTTTCACGACGCTTACGTTGGTTGTCCTCGTTTTTCTTTTTGATTTGGATCTCATGCTCAGCAGTCCACTCAGTGAACTTTTGCATAGCAGCGGCCTCATCAAATAAACCTAGGCCAACACCGCGGAGTAAATGCTTTAGGTATAATACTCCTTTAAAGCTTAAAATTCCGCGGACAGTGTCAGTTGGAGTTGCACCTTTATTCAACCACTCTAATGCCTTTTGGCGATCAAGTTGAATAGTTGCAGGAATAGTAAGGGGGTTGTAGGTGCCTAACTTTTGGATGAATTTTCCATCGCGGGGAGCACGTGAATCGGCTACTACGATGAAGTAAAATGGTCTCTTTTTAGAGCCCTGTCTTTGAAGACGGATTTTGGCTGACATAAATTGATATTTAACAGCGTTAAAAAATACCCGGTAAAAACCGGGTTGCAAATATAGGTTATTTCAGGGAAATTCGCCTGTTTTAGCGTCGTATTCCGGGCATCATTTTGCCAAGTGCTCCTAACTTGTTCATATTCTTCATCATGTCTCGCATTTGGGCAAACTGTTTTAAGAAGTTGTTAACCTCCTGCATGTCTTTTCCGCTCCCCTTGGCAATCCTTTTTTTTCGACTCATGTCAATCAGATCAGGGTCTGCTCTTTCAGCAGGGGTCATAGAATTGATCATTGATTCTATGCCTTTGAACGCGTTTTCGTCGATGTCCAGATCTTTTACTTTACTTCCAACTCCAGGGATCATAGAAAGCATATCCTTCATGTTCCCCATTTTTTTAAGTTGTTCCAGCTGCATTTTGAAATCGGCAAAATCAAATTTATTCTTCCGGATTTTTGCTTCCAGTTTTTTGGATTCGGCTTCATCAAACTGCTCTTGTGCCCGCTCTACTAAGGTTGTGATATCTCCCATCCCCAAAATACGTTGGGCCATTCGGTCTGGATAAAAAATATCCAGTGTTTCCAGTTTCTCTCCGTTGCTGGTAAACTTAATGGGTTTATTGACGGTGTATGTAATTGAGATTGCGGCACCACCTCTGGTATCGCCATCTAGTTTTGTCAAGACTATACCCGTAAAATCCAACTTGTCATTGAAGGCTTTGGCTGTATTGACGGCATCTTGTCCGGTCATACTATCCACAACAAATAGGATTTCTTGCGGCTGTACAGCATTCCGTATTGCTGTTATCTCATCCATCATTGCTTCATCAACGGCTAATCGACCAGCTGTATCGATGATGACCACATTTTTATTTTTACTCCTGGCGCTGGCTACGGCTCTAGTTGCAATTGCAACCGGATCTTTTTCTTCTGCTTCAATAAAAACATCTGTTTCAATCTGCTCTCCTAATATCCTTAATTGTTCCATGGCCGCAGGGCGGTAAACGTCTGCGGCTACCAGTAATGGCGAAAGTCCTTTTTTATTTTTGAGATAGTTGGCAAGCTTGGCACTAAAAGTTGTTTTACCGCTACCTTGTAAACCTGCAATCAAAATAACCGCAGGATTTCCCTTTGCCTGCAAGGTTGCTTCTGAACCACCCATCAAGGCGGCTAATTCATCTTTGACAATTTTTACCATTAATTGTCCTGGGGAAACGGCATTGATCACTTGTTGACCCATTGCTTTTTCCTTGACCCGATCGGTAAAATCTTTGGCGATCTTAAAATTGACATCTGCATCCACTAATGCCCGGCGAATTTCTTTCACCGTTGTGGCCACATTAATTTCAGTGATGCGGCCCTGACCTTTTAAATGTTTAAAGGCAGCCTCTAATTTCTCTTGAAGATTATTAAACATAGGGGGCGCAAAGATAAGAAGCCTTTCTTTTACGTTCCGCCCAAAAAGCAAAGTAACAGGCGTGACCGATGACCATGTTGTAATCTGGAAATCGCTTTTTCTTTGATCTGTCTTATACGTTCACGGCTTACACCAAGCTCATGACCAATTTCTTCCAAGCTCAATGCCTTGACCCTGTCTAGTCCGTAATAAGCACACAAAATATATTGCTGTCTTTTTGATAAAGTGGCTAGTGAGCGGGCTATTTCTGTTCGTAAGGAAACCGGACCCTCTAAACGAATGTCAGCTCGCTCGGCTCCTTTGTCTTCAATCGTGTCAGCTAATTGAAGGTCTTCTTCTTCTGCAAGAGGAGCGTCTAATCTGTAGTGCCGTAGATTGATTTGTAGACAGTTTTTAATTTCATCGGCTTGCAGTCCCATCCATGTTGCAATTTCTTCTAGGGTTGCCTCTCTTTCTAATTGTTGTTCTAAAAGCGACTGTGCCTTGTATACTTGCTGCGTTGTACTGATTTTACTCAATGGTACACGAACTACTCTGCCATGATCGGCAAGGGCTTGTAAAATAGATTGGCGAATCCACCAAACTGCATAGGAAATAAACTTGAACCCCTTGGATCCATCAAATCTTCTTGCTGCTTTTACAAGCCCACAGTTTCCTTCATTGATTAAATCGATGAGGGGTAAACCCTGAAACTGGTATTGTTTAGAAACTGATATGACAAATCGGAGATTGGCATTAATAAGCTGGTGGAGGGCTTTTTCGCATCCTTGTTTGATACGTTCGGATAGTTCTAGTTCTTCCTCCGGGCTGATCCGTTTGATTCTGCTGATTTCCAAAAGGTACTTTTCCATGCTTGGGGTATCCTTTATGGTAATGGAAACGCCCAGCTTTATTTGACGCATACGCATAAAATGGTTTTGAATTCAATACTAGATTCCTGCGCGGAGCATTACAAGTGAATTTTACCCAATCTGGACCAGAAAACCCCTTTTTTGGTTTTGATATTATTTTATCTATTATTGCATCAGACTCAATTGTAACAGAATGGCAAAGCAATTATATACGTTGGAATTTCCTGTGCGGTGTTCTCCGGGGATACTTTATGATTTTTTATCTACTCCTTCTGGGCTAAGTGAATGGTTTGCTGATAAGGTAGATGAGAGAGATGGTATATTTTATTTCGCCTGGGATAGTAATGTTGAAAAGGCAGAAGTAGTAGAAGCTGTCGAAGATAAATCAATTCGTTACCGGTGGCAGGGAGCTCCGGCTAATGAATACTTTGAATTTGTTATTGACAAATCAGAGATCACCAATCAAACGATTTTGGTAATCAAGGATTTTGCGGAGAAAAAGGATATTAAAGACCAGACTTTGTTGTGGGATCATCAAGTTAAAGATTTGTTTTATAGACTCGGTAACTAAGGAATCCCCTTACAATCGTCTATTTTTGTGACGATATTTTTCATACGTGTTTAAAAAACTTGATAAACTGGTTGTGAAGGCTTTTTTGGGGCCTTTTGCAGCAACATTTTTTATTACGCTTCTAGTACTGGTAATCCAGTTTTTCTGGTTGTACATTGATGATTTTGTGGGAAAGGGTTTAGGGGCAGGGGTGATCGTAGAGTTCATTGCTTATCAAAGCGCAGTGTTGGTTCCATTGGCTCTTCCGTTAGCCGTGTTGCTGTCCTCTTTAATGACGTTTGGTAGTTTGGGTGAAAGCTTTGAATTAGTTGCCGTAAAGTCTGCTGGTATTTCTTTACTCCGATTTATGCGACCCCTTTTTATCATCAGCATATTGATCGCGGTCATTGCTTTTTTGTTTTCTAATTATATTATCCCTGTTGCAAATCTTAAATCAAGAACATTATTAGCTGATATTGTATATGCTAAGCCTGCATTTGATTTGAAAGAAGGTGTTTTTTACGATCGGATAAGCGGATATGCTATTAAAGTTGGAAAAAAGGAATCTAATGACAGTGTAATTCGGGACGTGATTATTTATGAACAGGGAAATTTATTACAGGATAATTTTATCATGGCTCGCTCGGGTGTAATGCGAGTTACAGGTAACAAACGAATTCTTGAATTTAATTTACAAGATGGTTGGCGCTATCAGGAAAGAGGAAATCCTTATGAAGGTCCAAAGAGTGAATTTATTCGGGTAGGGTTTAAGACATATAATAAACAATTTGATTTGGGGAGTCTTGGTTTTAATAGTCGTACTGCGGATAGTGTGAATAAGAACAATGAGCGCATGTTTAGTATGCGTCAGCTAAATAAAGCATTGGACTCTATTCAAAAAGAACGTAAGGCGGTGATTAAAAGAATGAGTGAGGATATGGCTTATTTGTTTTCGTTTTCAACGGTTCTTCAAGAACCCTGGAAAACGGAACAGTTGTCTTCTTCTGAAAAAAAATGGGTTCGGAGTAAAAAACAGTTTAATCAACTGTTGCCAGATACTGCATTGATTAATTGTAATTCAGCTACAAAAAGTGCTGCTTCCTCTATTAAAATTAGCGCTGAGTCGCTACGTTCAGTGTTGGAAGACAAGTCTAGATCTATTCGACGACATTCTATAGAGTGGCATCGCAAAATCACGCTTTCATTAGCCTGTATTATTTTATTTCTGATTGGCGCCCCACTGGGTGCAATCATTCGCAAAGGAGGATTAGGGACTCCACTCATTATCGCCATTATATTTTTCATGTTGTTTTACTTCTCTAGTACGGTTGGAGAAAAGTTTGCAAAAGAAAATACGCTCACACCCTGGCTGGGGATGTGGATGGCAAGTATTGTGTTATTTCCGATAGGCGTATTTCTGACTTACAAGGCGATGAGGGATTCCAAATTACTCAATAATGAATCGTATGCTCGTATGATACGTACCGTTTCCTCACGAATCAAACTTTTAAAGAAAACGGCCTACTAAGATGGTGCAAGAAAAATTCCCTCAGTCCGCTTTGCAAAATTTAAGGGTACAAAAGTGGGTTGCTTTGCTTTCCGTAGTGTTGTTAGGAGTTAAGTTTTTTGCTTACTATCTTACTAACTCTGTTGCGATTCTAACCGATGCATTAGAAAGTATTGTTAACGTGTCTGCTGGGTTTATTGGACTCTACAGTCTTTATGTCTCAGCAAAGCCTGCCGATAAAGACCATCCTTATGGACATGGAAAAGCAGAGTTTATTTCTGCGGCTATTGAAGGTACGCTCATTTTGACAGCTGGTTCCTTGACAATTTATAAAGCTATAAAAACCTTGCTCTATCCAGAACCTTTATCAAGTATTGATACGGGCATTTGGCTAGTGGCCATAACAGCTGTTGCTAATTATTTTATTGGAATTACCTGTGTAAGAATTGGTAATCGTAATCAGTCGATGGCGCTGGTGGCAAGTGGACGTCATTTGCAAACTGACACCTTATCTACCATTGGAATTATTGCGGGGCTCGTATTACTCTTTTTTACCAAGTGGGTTTGGGTTGATAGTGCGGTGGCCTTGCTTTTTGGAGGCATCATCATTTTTACAGGGTATAAAATAGTATCGAAATCAATAGCGGGTATTATGGACAAGGCTGATCTAACGCTGTTAGAAAGAATGGTTGCCTTATTAAATAAAAGTCGCCATATCAATTGGGTGGACTTGCATAATCTTCGGGTGATCAAGTATGGAGCTATCCTTCATTTAGATTGTCATTTGACATTGCCTTGGTATTTGAATGTGCATGAGGCACATACCGAAATTGATCAGTTGGCAACGCTGGTTCGATCTGAATTTGGAGAATCACTGGAATTATTTGTGCATAGTGATGGTTGTCTTCCATTCTCCTGTCAGATTTGTGAAAAAAAAGATTGTGCTGTCCGCGTACATCCCTTTACTAAAAAAGTGGAGTGGACGCTCGATAATATTTTGTCTGACCAAAAACATCAATTAGCATGACAACAACCACTGTATGGAAAGGCGGATTACTTTTTGAATCAACACAGCCAGATGTGGGAAAGGTATTGATGGATGGGCATGTGAAAGAAGGAATGAGCCCTAAGGCATTATTGCTTTCAGGACTTGCCGGCTGCTCCTCGGTAGATGTGGTGGAAATTCTTCAAAAAATGCGTGTTGAATTTAGAGGATTGTCGGTAACAGCAGAGGCGGAGCAGACAGATGACCTACCTCGTGTGTTCAAAGACATCGTCTTGACTTTTCAGGTAGAAACAAAAACTGAAAACGAAGAGAAGGTCAAAAAGGCTATTGATCTGTCAATGGAAAAATATTGTGGTGTTGCTGCCATGCTCAGAAAAAACAGCGCCATCACATCTATTTTGAAAATCACCGGAAGTCTATCGTAGATTTTCGCGCGTATTTTCTGAGTTGTAAAATTGTTACTTGTAAATCTTTTGGTAAGTCGGCTTCGATAGTGATTGCAGTACCCTTCATGTCCTGAAATTTTAGACTAAGCGCATGTAGCGCTAACCGGTTTAGTAATGGTCTTTCGCTCTCCTCATCCTTACTTATTTTATATCTTGATTTGAACCTTGATAATAAAATGGGCTGCCCGTCTCCATAGGTTGAGTCGCAAGCTAAGGGGTAGCCTATCGATTGCATATGGACCCTTATTTGATGAGTTCTTCCCGTGTGAAGCTGAAAGGTGACCCAGCTATAAGGGGAAAGAACTTCTGCTACGGTATATTCTGTTTGCGAAGGTTTACCATTACGGTGTATAATCATTTTTCCAAGAATACCCGAATGTTCTTTGATCGGACTATCAATCATTTGAGTGAGGGGTTCGGGTTTTCCTACGACCAACCCCCCATAGATTTTGATTGTACTTCGTTGTTCAAATTGCTGTGATAGGTGGCGGTGCGCTGACTCATTTTTTGCTAATAAAATAACGCCGCTTGTCTCTCTGTCTAAGCGATGAACAGCAAATATGCTTCCATATTTTTTTTGAAGAAGTTGCTTTAATGAAGTTTCTTTTCCTTCCCGATCGGGTACAGAGAGTAAACCAGATGGTTTATTAATGGCTACCCAGTTTTCTGTTTCAGTTAAGATTTGCCATTCAAGTTTCATGACTATTTTCCTTTACTGAAATGTTTCAGGGTACGTACTTCTTTTTCATTGAGGTATCTCCATTTTCCTCTATCTACATTTTTTTTGGTCAATCCGGCAAATAATACTCGGTCTAGATTTTTTACATCGTAGCCTGCATGTTCGAATATTCTTCGCACAATTCGGTTGCGACCGCTATGAATTTCTATCCCTACATTTCTCTTATCACGCGGGTCTGTGTAAGCTAGTACATCTACAGAGGCCGGACCATCCTCTAATACTACTCCTTTTAAGATCTGTTCAAAGTCTGCCTTCTCGAGTGGTTTATCCAGGGTCACCTGATATACCTTTCTGATCTGATTGCCAGGATGGGTAAGTTGTTGCGCCAGTTCTCCATCATTAGTCAGCAGTAAAACCCCAGTAGTATTTCTATCTAATCGACCCACTGGATAAATGCGCTCTTGGGTGGCTTTACCGATAATATCAAGTACTGTTTTTCTTTTTTGCGGATCATCCGTAGTGGTGATATAGTCCTTGGGCTTATTCAATAAAATATAAATCAATTCGCGCTGTCGAGTTATTTTTTTGCCATTTACTGTTACACTATCTGTAGGAAGTACTTTATGACCTGGTTCGGTAATGACAACTCCATTCACTTTTACAATTCCTTTTTTTACAAGTTCAGCTGCTTCTCGACGCGCAGCAACACCGCCATAAGCAATGAATTTGTTAAGCGGCATGATATCCTGAGTAACCGTTTGTTTGTTGACTTGTTTCACGGCTCCGGCTGTAGGGGCGATTCCCTTTGCCGCGGCTCTTTTCTGATCAAAAAACGCCTCGCGTTCTTTTTTTACTTTTCTTTTTTCTTGCCGGAATTGTTCTTTAATGGCCGCATTTGATTTGCGAGTGCCAAACTTAGCAAATGGATTGCTGTTAGATTTTTTCATAGGGTTGCTGTTTTACAACAGGTATTATACAAAGATACAAGAATAGAAGTGGATGAAATCAAAAGCCTTCTTCTCGCATTTTACGCATCCGTTCCTGCATTATCTTTTTGTATTTCTCCAGTTGCTCTGGGCTTAGGATTTGTTTTAAATTGTTGGATTGCTCCTCCATCATAGCGCGTAATTTTTGTCTATGCTCTATCATTTGAGCACTGGCTTCCTTTTTAAATTTTTTCATTGATTCCTGAAACTTTTCTTGTTGTGCCATCAATTTGGAGGTTTGCTCATCGGAAAGATGTAAGGTCTTTTGTAATAGTTGGGCTTGTTTCTTTTGTGCACTGTCTTTGCGAGCGCTTTGTTTGTCTTGCATTTCTTTGCGCTGTTTCTTTTGCGCTGGGGTAAGAACTTTTTCTATTGCTTTTTCGTGTTCCTTTTTTAGTTGCTCTTTTTGAGCATCTGTTAAGTTTAACTCCTCTAACATTGATTGCTTTTTGTCTTGCGCATTTCTCCAGTTGGGTGGGGGAGGACCCTTTCTTTCTGGTTGTTGCGCTGGGGCAAAGGCGCTGATAAGCAATGCGGTTGCCAGGATAACAAGTTTATTCATATTAATAAGTTAAGGTTTAATTATAAAATGCCCCTCTAAGACAAACGATCAGTTATCAGGTTTAAAGGGATTGTTCAAAAAAATGTTAAGCCTTGTTAGCCAATTGTCCGCAGGCAGCATCTATGTCTTTTCCGCGGCTACGTCTTAAACGTGTATTCACTCTGTTTTTGCTGAGGTATTCCATAAATGCGGTAATTCGCTCCTGCGTTGGTTTTTCAAAACGGGCTTTATCGATGGGATTGTACTCAATGATATTGACCAGGTCGGCAGGGACCTGTCTATAGATTTTGATTAATTCATCAGCATCTTTGAGGCTATCATTAAAATCTTTAAATAAAATATATTCCAATGTGATCTCATTGCCTGTTTCTTGATAAAATTCATTTAGCGCATCAACTAACGTTTTGATATTATTGGAATCATTGATGGGCATAATCTCATTTCGCTTTTTATCATTGGCAGCATGTAGAGAAAGTGCTAATTTAAATCGAACTCGATCTGCTCCTAATTGACGAATCGCTTTTGCAACTCCTGCCGTAGATACGGTGATGCGTCGGGGACTCATGCCAAGGGCTTCTGGCGAACTGATCACTTCAGTCGCTCTTAATACTTGTTTATAATTGAGCAAGGGTTCGCCCATGCCCATGAAAACAATATTAGTAATCTTTTTATCGAGCAGTTGCAGCGACTGTTGGTTAAGCAATACGACTTGGTCAACAATTTCATCAAATTGAAGATTACGTTTTCTTTCCAGGTAGCCTGTTGCACAAAACTTACACGTGAGGGAGCAGCCAATTTGTGAGGAGATGCAAGCCGTAATTCGTTTATCAGTGGGGATTAACACGCCTTCAATAAAATGACCATCCCAGGTTTTGAAGCGCAATTTTACTGTACCATCTTCGGAATATTGTTTAGTATCAATTTGCAACGCTGGCAATGTAAAGGCGTCTCCCAATTGTTGACGCAACTGTTTACTCAGATTTGTCATATCCGCAAAACTCATTGCTTGTTTTTGCCAAAGCCATTCATAGACCTGTTTGGCACGGAATTTTTTCTCTCCCAACTCTTCTATCACCTGCTCCAGCTCGGTATAACTCAGTTCACGGATATTACGGGGCGTCTTGTTCATTCCAACAAAGATAACTCTGCTTGAGTCTATTAAATGATTTAACGGATATTTGTACAAATCAATTTCATGAAGCCTGTTTACGTTGTTGATGCGGTTCGAACCCCCATTGGTAAATATGGTGGTTCATTGAGTCAAGTGCGCCCAGATGATTTATTAGCGGGTGTGTTGCGTTCCTTGTTGAAAAGAAATGAGCAGATAGATCCTTCGCTGATTGGCGATGTTATTGCAGGTGCAGCCAATCAAGCCGGAGAAGACAATAGAAATGTGGCGCGTATGGCCGCACTGCTTGCGGGACTACCTGTTAGTGTTCCTGGAACCACTGTCAATAGATTGTGTGCTTCTGGCTTACAAGCTATCATGGATGGATATAGGCAAATTGCTTGCGGAGATGCTGATTTTATTTTGGCAGGAGGTGCAGAAAGTATGACACGTGCTCCCTTTGTACAGTCAAAATCTGCTACTGCTTTTGATAGAACTGCCTCTTTTTTTGATACCACAATGGGGTGGCGCTTTGTCAATCCTCAGCTCGCCCTTCAATACCCTCCGTTTACGATGGGTGAAACGGCTGAAAATGTTGCGGTACAATGGAAAATAACACGTGAAGCACAGGATCAATTTGCGCTGCTTTCGCAACAAAAATATGCCGCAGCAAAAGCTGCTAATAAATGGGACGAGGAAATAGTAGCTGTTGAATTAAATCAAAAAGGGCTCATTAGTTGGATTGTGAATGACGAGCATCCGCGAGAAACCTCCCTAGAAAAATTGGCAACCTTGTCACCTGCGTTTAAAAAAGGAGGAACAGTTACTGCAGGAAATTCATCTGGTATTAATGATGGGGCTTCTGCACTTTTGTTAGCTAGTGAGGAAATGGTGAAGAAGTATGAATTAAAACCGCTTGCTCGAATTGTATCCATGGCTGTAGTAGGGGTCGATCCTGCCATTATGGGAATTGGTCCTGTACCAGCAACTCGGTTAGCCTTGCAGCGTGCAGGCTTGCAATTAAACAATATTGACTTGATTGAATTGAACGAGGCATTTGCATCACAATCCCTGGCATGCATGCAAGAATTGGAACTTGATCCCAGCCGAGTGAATGTAAATGGGGGGGCCATTGCTTTGGGGCATCCGTTGGGATGTAGCGGTGCTCGTATTTCTACTACCTTACTTTATGAAATGGCTCGACAAAAATCAAAATACGGCTTGGCTACCATGTGTGTAGGGGTAGGGCAGGGTGCTGCCATGATTTATGAATCGCTATAATTAAAAGGGGTTAACTAATTATAATTTCCTGTCGCAAAGCTTTAAATGGAACAGTTAACTGATTGCCTGTTGCCAGATTTTTTATCGTAGCCGTTTTCTCTTGTAATTCTTTCTCTCCAATGATGACGACATATTGGATTTTCTTTTTCTCTGCGTACTTAAACTGTTTGTCAAATTTTACATTTTCAGGAAACAATTCGCATGCGATACCCTGTTGTCTTAGTAGTTGCATTTGATCAAACGCTGCCGCCGCTTCTTGTGTACCTAAATTGAAAAATAAAACACGTGTTCCCGATTGTAAGGCGGTGGGAAATAAATTTAATTCTTCTAGCACATCATAAATTCGGTCTACTCCAAATGAAATACCCACGCCAGGCACATTAGGCACTCCAAATAGCCCTGTTAAATTATCATAGCGTCCTCCTCCTCCAATACTACCTATGTTAACACTTGCAGGTGCTTTCATTTCAAAAATGATTCCCGTGTAATAATTTAATCCTCTTGCAAGGGTTGGATCTAGTTGAATGGATACGCCTTGCTGCTCCAATGTTGTAATCACAGTGTGAAGCTCTTTCAAGCCTTGGCTAGTTTCCGGTTGTGTTCCTAGTAATTGCTCAATACCTTGTAACAATTGTTCTGCATTTCCATTGAGTTGCAAGTATTCTTTGATAAGATTTACCTGCTCACTAGTAAGTCCCTTTGCTTGTAGCTCTTCTTGTACTTTTTCGATCCCAATCTTATCTAATTTATCAATGGCGACAGTGATTGGAGTGAGTTGTATGGGTCCTCCGCATTGGGTAGCGAGAGCAGCAAGTATACTTCTGTGATTGATTCGAAGAGAATATCCCTTCAAGCCAAGTTGCGTTAGAATGCTATGTGTAATGCAGCCTAATTCAATTTCATTGAGCAGCGACGAACTCCCCACTACATCAACATCACATTGATAAAATTCACGATATCTTCCTTTCTGCGGACGATCCGCTCTCCATACTGGTTGGATCTGGTATCTTTTAAATGGAATTGGTAATTGCTGGTAATGGGTTGCCACATAGCGGGCAAAGGGGATAGTCAAGTCGTAACGTAAGGCTCTTTCTGTGATTTGCGTACTACTTTTTCCTTGTAATACTTTCTTCCACGCTGTCTGTAAGGCTTCTTCTTTTTCAGGGTTGTCTAATCCGTTATTAAGTATTTTGAAAATCAACTTATCTCCCTCCTCTCCATATTTACCCATCAATGTCTCCAAATTCTCCATTGCGGGTGTCTCGAGTGGCTCAAACCCGTAGGTCTCAAAAACCGTGCGTACTGTTTGTAAAATAAAATTACGTTTACGCACTACTTCTGCTGAAAAATCTCGGGTGCCTGATGGTAAGCTTGGTTTTGACATGATTAATTCAATTGGGTATTTGAGCCGGTGCCATATTTTTCAATTAGTGTGTCACACACTTCATTTAGCAGTGAATACACCTCATGATAGTCAGCTTCTTCTCCGTAATAAGGATCGGGAACATCTAGGTCCTTGCCAGGAAATTTTTCGTTTAACAAAAGGTCAACTTTAGTAGGGTCAAAAGAGAAACCCGCGATTTTTTTAATATCCCTCAACACATCATTTGCCAAGGCATAAATTTTGTCGAATTGGGCAAGATCCGTAGTTGTAAATCGTCTTGCCCGTTGCTCACTGATGTCAATTCCATTTAACCGCGCTACTTTTTGTGACAGAGGATGGGGTGGATCACCTGTATGGTACTGATTGGTTCCAGCACTATCCACTCTCCAATTCAGGCCGGCCTTTGTGATTTTGTCACGAAGAATACCTTCCGCTAAAGGACTTCTGCAAATATTTCCCAAACAAACCATTAAAATTTTCATCTCTGCAAATATAGTTAGCGTGATTAACGATTTAGTCAATCGGATCGAACCAAAATTTGGCTAATTTGCCAGCATGATGGAGAATTTTGAAAATTCGAGAAAAAAGGAGCAAAATCGATTTGCAGCCTGGCGGGATGTAGGAATGGGTTTGCTGATCATTATGGTTGGCGTTTTCTTTTTTGGAAGAGGTTGGATCGCACTGGATTTGAATAACCGATATCCACCAGATGATCTGGATAAATGGTTTGGAGGGGTATGCTTTTTATATGGGGGCTGGCGATTGTACCGGGGATACAAGTCCACCCGGATCTCATAAATCTAAGCGTATGAAGCAGTTTTTTTGGGGTGTTGGAATTGTTACTGTCCTTTTAACGGGTTGTGCTTCTTATGAGGAACAACGCGACCGTTTACCCGACACACCTGAGCGTGGTTCGATTCGCATCAGTGTTGATGAAACATTCAAGCCGGTAATGGATGAACTGATTCAGGTTTATGAATCAAATCATCCTGCCACAAAAATCAATGTTGAATATAAAACAGAAGCCGATTGTTTACGGGAAGTTTTGAATGATAGTATTCGTTTAATTTTTGTTACCCGTCGACTTTCTGTAGAGGAAAAGAAATTATTAGCTGACTCTTTAAAAGTGAATGCAAGAAGCTTGGTTGTTGCCAGAGACGGGATATCAGTTATTGTGCATCCAAATTCTCCTGATACGTTTTTTAACATGCAGGAAATTCGGGAAATTCTCAGGGGTAAGTTTAAGAAAAAGTTAATCCCTGTATTTGATGGTGTCAAAGCAACCAGTACTGTTCGTTTTATTGTAGATTCGATAATGAAAGGAGATTCATTGACTCCGCTGGCCATGGCTGCGAGAAGCAGTGAGGAAGTAGTAGATTATGTAGCGACGCATGAAAATGTAATTGGGTTTGTAGGAGTGGGATGGGTTGGAAACCCAGAAGATTCCCTGCAGCTCAGTTTTTTAAAGAAAGTTAAGGTAGCACACTTGGAAAGTACAGATAAAAAAGAATCATACGTGAAAGCCTATCAAGCCAATATATATGCCAAGCGCTATCCGATGGTTCGGGACCTAGTTTATATTTTGAAAGAAAGGCATCGCGGACTGGCTACCGGATTTGCTCATTTTGTAAGCGGTGAAATTGGGCAGCTGATTTTTAGACGAGCTTACCTGGCTCCTGCCCAAAAAAGACTGGGCATTCGGGCTGTCCGTCTCAATGAGTAATTCCATTATATTTACACCCCTTTAATAAGAACCGATCATGAAGAACCGTGCTATTGTTTTGTTTTTATGTTTTGTTGCTGGATTTAATGCAGTTGCCCAATCTTTACAGGAAGGTAAATCTCATTTTTATGCGCAGCGTTACCAATTAGCCAGTAATGTATTTCAACAGCTATTAAAAACTAATCCTACAGATGTAGAGGCATTGTACTGGGGTGGTCAGGCTGCCCTTTCACTTGAGTTGGACTCTGCTAAAAAACCTGCAGTGGTCAGAGCTTGGTTTGACAAAGCAGTTCAATTAAATAGTTCAGCTCCATTATTGATGATTGGTGCGGGACAAGCAGATCTCTTTGAGAATAAGATCAACGATGCACGTCAAAAGTTCGAGTCTGCTTTGACAATGACAAGAACTAAAAAAGGGGAGAGTGTCTCTATTTTAACCGCCATTCTTCAAGTAAATACCACATCTCCTAATCATGATTTGCTTTATTTCATTGATAAAGCAAAACTGCAATTGGAAAATGAGAAGGCTGAAAAATCTGCTGAGCTTTACCTTGTTGTAGGCGATGCAATTCGTAAAGCCAAGCCCGGCGAAGGGGGAGGAGAGGCTTTTCGAAATTATCAGGAAGCGCTGAAACTAAACCCTACTTATGCATTGGCTAGTTACCGCTTAGCCAGACTTTTTGATTCTCAAAAAAACTGGGAATTGGTATTTCAGTATCTAAATGAATGTGTTCAAAAAGATCCTAGTTTTACCCCAGCCTATTACGAGTTGTTTTATTATTTCTTCTACCGTAGGGATTATTCTAGTGCCGAGCAGCAACTTCAAAAATATATTTCTACAAAGGCGCCTGAAAAAGATATTCAGGATGAATTTCTTTACTCACAACTTTGCTGGGCAAGGAGTGATTTCAATTGTGCCATTTCAAAGGCTGAATCTGTTTTATCTGCACTTGGAGAAAATAACAAGCCTCGTGTTTTCAGATTATTATCAGACGCCTATTATCAGGCAGGGGATACATTAAAAAAACAAGCCAATGAAGATGGGGCCAAAGGGGCATTTGCCAATGCGAAAAAGTACAGTGATCGATTTTTCTCAAAAGCTGGAGATGAGAACGATGCCATTATTCTCTATGACTATCAGTTAAGAGCTGATATCTTGGAAAAAACAGGCGGAACACCCGAGGAAATCAGCGGCACTTATTTGCAATCAACTCGTGTTGATACCCTTGCTACTTTGAAAGTGGATTTGCTCAAAAAAGGGGCAGACCGGTTTAAAGCGCGTGGAGATAGTTTAAGCAGAGTGTTGGAAGGGGTACTTCGTACAGAAGTAATTAAAGTAAAACCGACCCCTAGTCAGCGTGATTACTTTGACGCAGGGTTTGCCTTTTATCAGGGTAAAGATTATACCCATGCCGACAGTCTGTTTACGATCTATGTAAACAAATATCCGGAAGAGATGTACGGGTATATGATGCTCTACAACATTCAGCGTGCTGTAGATACTTCCATGGAAATGGGAACAGCTGTGCCTTGGGCTATTAAGTACCTAGAAATTCTGGAAAAGGATACGGTTAAAAATAAAAAGACCATCATTGGAGTTGCCGGGTATCTGGCTGCCTATAGCGCCAATATTTTGAAGGATAAGGAGAAGGCTTTACAATACCTCCGCCGTATGTTGGCCTTAGATCCTACTAATGCAGCCATCCAGCAAAATATCAGTGTTTTGGAAAAGTCAGCTGCCAATAAGCCCGAACCTCCCAAAACAGAGGGGGCTTCCAACAATCAAGCAGCAAAGCCATCGGGGGTTCCGGGGAATACATAGTTGGGCGTAAAACATAAGGTTTTCTCCGGTGGTCACCTTAACTTTGCGGCCAATAAAAAAGGGCTATGTTTTATTTGCTGCAGGCTGGTTCTCAAACATCTAATGCTACCACCTATTTGCCCCTTGCTTTACAGGTGTTCATAGCTGTAGGTTTAGTAGTTTTTTTGCTTGTTCTCACCCACTTGCTCGGACCTAGTAGAAAGACTTCGGATAAGTTGCAAAACTTTACCAGTGGAATTGAAACACATGGCGATGCACGTCAGCCAGTAGCAATCAAGTATTTTTTAACAGCCATTTTATTTGTGCTTTTTGATGTGGAGGTGATTTTCTTTTATCCCTATGCCGTCAATATCCAGGGCTTGGGATGGAATGGATTTTGGGCTGTGGTTTTATTTGTTGGATTATTTCTTTGCGGTTTTGTATATATCATCAAGAAAGGTGCGTTGAATTGGGAAGATTAAACGAAAAGTTTACAACTCAGTTCACTCCTGCTTGTTATTTATAAAAGTGTTGACTATGAGTCGTCCGGTTTCATATAATTTGATTCAAAAGCCACTGGAAAAAGATATCAGTGTGGCACCCTTACCAGATGGGCATCAGGGGGAAGGATTTTTTGCTACCTCATTGGATGCTGTGATTGGTCTTGCCCGAAAGAACTCCATCTGGCCTCTTCCTTTCGCCACCTCTTGTTGTGGCATTGAGTTTATGGCGACCATGGGTTCACATTATGATTTGGCTCGTTTTGGATCAGAGCGTGTAGGTTTTTCTCCACGTCAGTGTGATCTGTTGATGGTGATGGGAACCATCGCAAAAAAGATGGGTCCGGTTGTTCGTCAAGTGTATTTACAAATGGCAGAACCTCGTTGGGTAATTGCAGTGGGAGCTTGTGCTAGTAGTGGAGGAATATTTGACACCTACAGTGTTCTACAAGGTATTGATCAGGTTGTGCCTGTGGATGTATATGTTCCCGGATGTCCACCCCGACCTGAAGCTATCATCGATGGGGTATTGCGCATTCAGGATTTGGTAGGAAAGGAAAGCTTACGAAGAAGAAACAGCGAACAGTATAAAGCATTATTAAACAGCTACGGCATTCAATAACCACACTGTATCTCATGGCCCTGTCTAATGAATATATCATTCAGCGATTAAAAGAAAAGTTTGGAGAAGAACTTTTCACTTTTCAGGAATCTTACGGCATGTTGGAATTGGTGGCTCCCAAAGAAATGAACTTGAAAGTATTGAACTTCTTGTATGATGACGCACAATTGCAGTTTCGCTTTTTAACCGACCTAACTGGTGTTCATTATCCCAACCGCACTGGTGAAGAGTTAGCAGTGGTGTATCATTTGCATAATCTACAATCAAACTGTCGTATTCGATTTAAAGTGCACACATCGGTTGATCAACCCGAAGTGTACACGGCTACTGGTTTGTTCTCTGCTGCAAATTGGATGGAAAGAGAGACCTATGACTTTTTTGGAATTCAATTTGTGGGACATCCAAATCTGAAGCGAATACTCAATGTAGATGAAATGGATTATTTCCCGCTTCGAAAAGAATTTCCATTGGAGGATCAAACACGAATAGATAAAGATGATGAAATGTTTGGGCGAGGATAATCGTTCAAAAAAAAATAGCTTGAGGAGTTTGTTTTATGATTGAACAACATATCAAATTACCGGCCGGGTCTATCGAGAAGACTACTACCACATTAAATCTGGGTCCAACGCATCCAGCTACGCACGGCGTTATGCAGAACATTCTGGAGTTGGATGGAGAGAGAATTGTTTCGGCAGATCAAACTATTGGCTATATCCATCGTGCATTTGAAAAAATTGCTGAACGCCGTCCGCTTGCGCAAATCACAACGCTTACAGACCGACTGAATTATTGCTCGTCTCCTCTCAATAATATGGGTTGGCATATGACCTGTGAAAAGTTATTGGGAGTTCAAACGCCAAAGCGTGTAGATTACTTGCGCGTGATTGTAATGGAGTTGGCCCGTGTTGCAGATCACCTGATTTGTAATTCTATTATGGGTGTTGACGCGGGTGCGTATACTGGATTTTTATACGTCATGCAATTTCGTGAGCTGATCTATGAAATTTATGAAGAGATCTGTGGCGCACGTTTAACCACGAATATGGGACGTATTGGCGGATTTGAAAGAGACTTTAGTCCATTAGCATTTGAAAAGCTGGAAAAGTTTCTGGCTGAATACCCCAAAGCGCTAAAAGAATTTGAAGAAATGTTCCAGCGCAATCGCATTTTTATGGACCGTACGATGGGGGTAGGAGGTATTAGTGCAGCGCGCGCGATGAACTATGGATTTACGGGCCCCAACTTACGCGCTGCCGGAGTAGATTATGATGTACGTGTGCAGAACCCGTACTCCAGTTATCAGGATTTTGATTTCACTATACCTGTTGGAACAACAGGAGATTGTTATGACCGCTGGTTGGTGCGTGAACAGGAAATGTGGCAGAGTTTGTCAATCATCCGCCAAGCGTATCAAAAAGTACAATCCTTCAAGGGCGCAGAAGCCAGCGTTTTTCATGCAGATACTCCCGCTTATTATTTACCCGCCAAAGAGGATGTGTATACAAAGATGGAAGCGCTGATCTACCATTTTAAAATCATAATGGGAGAGGTAGAAATCCCTGCAGGGGAAGTATATCACTCCATTGAAGCAGGCAACGGCGAACTTGGTTTTTATTTGATCAGTGATGGTGGACGTGCACCATATCGATTGCATTTCCGTCGTCCTTGTTTTATTTATTACCAAGCCTACGAAGAATTGATCAAAGGATCCATGTTGAGCGATGCAATCATGACGATGAGTAGTCTAAATCTGATTGCTGGTGAAATGGATGCATAAAGAAGTAGAAAATGAATAGTCATTTTTCAGAAGCGCAATTACAGGAAGTCAAACGACTAGTCAGTCGTTATCCGGAGGGACGTCAAAAAAGTGCCTTGATTCCGATTTTACATTTGGCGCAAGACACTTTTGGTGGATGGTTGAGTAAAGAAGTGATGGATTATGTTGCGGGGCTACTCTCAATCAAGCCTATTGAGGTGTATGAGGTAGCTTCTTTTTACACCATGTTCAATTTGCAACCGGTTGGAAAGCATCTTTTAGAAGTGTGTCAAACAGGTCCTTGTATGTTAAATGGGAGTGAATCCATCATTGACTATATCTATGAAAAACTAGGTATTCGTCCGGGTGAAACCACCGTTGATGGATTGTTTACATTGAAGACAGTAGAGTGTTTAGGCGCTTGTGGGTATGCGCCGATGTTGCAATTAGGAGAGCATTACCGTGAATACTTGACTAAGGAAAAAATTGATGCATTGATCGAATCATGTAAATCGAATCGCGCTAACGCGTAAGGTTATGGGCAGAAAATTATTATTAGAAAAGGCACATGTAGAAAACATCCGTTCTTACGATGTATATCGAAAAGAAGGAGGATATCGAAGTGTTGAAAAAGCATTGAAATCACTCTCGCCTGATCAGGTAACAGAAGAGGTTAAAAAAAGTGGTTTAAGAGGAAGAGGGGGTGCTGGATTTCCAACCGGAATGAAATGGGGTTTCTTGGCGAAGCCAACGGGCGTTCCCCGTTACCTTGTGGTTAATGCAGATGAATCAGAGCCCGGCACATTTAAGGATCGATACCTGATGGAGTTTATTCCTCACTTGCTCATCGAAGGAATGATTGTGTCTTCTTATGCATTAGGATCTAACAATTCTTATATCTATATACGTGGAGAATATGCCTGGATTACACACATCTTAGAGCAAGCAATCGAAGAGGCCCGTCAAAATGGATGGGTAGGAAAAAATATTCTGGGCACAGGATTTGACTGTGACATATTTGTACAAAGAGGGGCAGGTGCATACATCTGCGGAGAAGAAACGGCTTTATTAGAATCGCTAGAAGGCAAAAGGGGTAATCCGCGTATTAAACCTCCATTTCCTGCTGTAAAAGGATTATGGGATTGTCCAACAGTTGTGAACAATGTAGAGACGATTGCTGCATTGGTCCCCATTATAAATGAGGGAGGAGAAGAGTATGCAAAAATTGGAATCGGGAAATCGACAGGCACCAAACTGATTTCTGCTTGTGGCAACATCAACAAGCCTGGTGTATATGAAATTGATATGACCATTTCGGTTGAAGAATTTATTTACAGTGATGAGTATTGTGGAGGAATTCCCAATGGCAGAAAGTTAAAAGCTTGTATTCCCGGTGGTTCATCAGTGCCGATTTTGCCAGCCAATTTGTTATTGAAAACAGCCAAAGGAGAAGATCGCATGATGACGTATGAAAGTTTGGCAGATGGAGGCTTTGCTTCTGGGTCAATGATGGGTTCAGGGGGTTTTATTGTGATGGATGATTCACAGTGTGTGGTAAGACATACCTATACGCTGGCTCGTTTTTACCGTCATGAAAGTTGCGGACAATGTTCTCCCTGTCGTGAAGGAACCGGATGGATGGAAAAAATTCTTTGGAATATCGAAACAGGTAAGGGTAAGATGAGTGATATTGATCTTCTATGGGATATCCAACGCAAGATAGATGGCAATACCATCTGTCCGCTTGGAGAAGCTGCTGCCTGGCCTGTTGCAGCAGCGATTCGACATTTCAGAGATGAATTTGAATGGCATGTAACGCATCCTCAAGAGGCACAACAACGTAATTATGGATTAGCTCATTATGCAAATGCACTAGCCGTGCCTGTTGCGTAATGAATGATCTACTAAAAGAAATTGAATATGGCAGACGAAATAAAAAAAACACCCCCCGCTGTTAAAGTGACCATCGACAACATTACTGTCGAGGTTCCCGCTGGTACCACCATCCTCAATGCTGCTCGTCAGGTTGGGGGAGATGTGACACCTCCTGCTATGTGTTACTATAGTAAGCTAGAGGGAAGTGGTGGTAAGTGCAGAACTTGTTTGGTGGAAGTTGCAGCCGGCTCTGCCGCTGATCCACGTCCAATGCCCAAGTTGGTGGCGAGTTGTTGCACCACTGTCATGGACGGAATGGTTGTAAAAAATATCACGAGTGATCGCGTACAGGAAGCACGTGCGGGCGTAGTTGAATTTTTATTACTCAACCATCCGTTAGATTGTCCGGTTTGTGACCAGGCAGGCGAGTGTCATTTGCAAGATCTCGGTTATGAACACGGCAAAGAGGGTACACGTTTTGAGTTTGATCGTCGCACTTTTGAGAAAGAAGATATTGGCCCCACTATTCAGTTACACATGAATCGTTGTATTCTGTGTTATCGTTGCACATATGTAGCCGATCAGTTAACAGACAATCGCGTGCATGGTGTATTGGACAGAGGTGATCATGCGCAGATTTCTACTTATATCTCCAAGGCCATCGACAATAATTTTAGTGGTAATATGATTGACGTCTGTCCAGTTGGCGCACTGACTGATAAAACATTTCGATTCAAAAACAGGGTTTGGTTTACTAAGCCAGTTGATGCGCATCGTGATTGTCCGGATTGCTGCGGAAAGGTCACCTTATGGCAACGCGGGGATGAAGTTTTGCGCGTAACAGCTCGTAAAGATGAATGGGGTGAAGTGAAAAGTTATGATGGCAAACCCGGATGGATCTGCAATACCTGTCGTTTTGAAAAGAAAAAGGCAGGGGATTGGGCAATTGAAGGACCCACTGTGATTAACCGGCATTCAGTTATTTCGCAAGGTCATTATCTACATAAGCAACAGCCTAAAGAAACCATTCAAGAAGTGATGGGAGGGTTGCAGCCACGTTTGCTAATGGATATTCATAAGGTAAGTGAGGTGAACAAGCTTGAATTGAGTGAAATACCCGGTGCTGCTACCAGTCAACAATTTCAAACTAACTCCAACGACAATTCAAATAAAACTGTATAATGGATTTTGCTGCTATTACTTTATGGTTTTTACTGGAGAAGGTAATCCTGATTGCAGCGATTATCGGTCTTTCCTTTTTTGTGGCCATGTATACAACGCTGGCCGAGCGAAAAGTAGCTGGATGGATGCAGGATAGAATGGGCCCTAATCGTGCAGGTCCTTTTGGAATTTTTCAACCATTGGCAGACGGAGGCAAACTTTTTTTTAAGGAAGAAATTATTCCTGTTTCTTCTAATCGGGTTTTGTTTTTGTTGGGGCCTGCGCTGGCTATGATTGTTGCATTGGTCACCAGCTCAGTTGTTCCTTGGGGTGCACCCGTTGCGACCGCATCCGGAACTATTGCCCTTCAGGTTGCTGATGTTGATATGGGAATTTTGATTGTATTTAGCGTGGTGAGTGTTGGCGTATATGGAATTATGATTGGAGGGTGGGCTTCCAATAATAAGTTCTCGTTGTTAGCGGCCATTCGGGGAGCTTCGCAAATGGTTTCTTATGAATTGCCAATGAGTTTGGCGCTGGTTGCCATATTATTTATGACGGGGTCATTAAAAATGAGTGAGATTGTTTTATATCAGATTAATAATGGGTGGAATGTGGTATATCAACCCCTTGGATTTTTACTTTTCTTCATTTGTGCATTAGCTGAGTGCAACCGTACTCCATTTGATTTACCGGAAGCAGAGAATGAGTTAAACTTTGGTTACCACCAAGAATACTCTTCCATGAAATTGGGATTCTACTTGTTTGCAGAATACATCAATATGTTTGTGAGTAGTGCAGTAATGGCAACCTTGTTTTTGGGTGGGTATGATATTCCTTTTGTCAACGAGGCTACATGGGGACTTGCTCCCTGGATCTACTCCCTATTGAGTTTTGGGGTATTAATGGCCAAAGTAAGTTTTCTGTTATTTGTATTTATCTGGATTCGTTGGACCATTCCACGATTCCGTTTCGACCAACTCATGAACCTGGGGTGGAAAAAAATGATCCCTCTTGCACTTTTCAATATGTTGTTAAGTGCTGCCATTTTATTATGGTTAAAATCATAATCTGAAAAGTGAGATTGACTATGCAACTAACACAACGTTCAAAATCAGTAGACCGCAGTCCAATGACTTTTTTAGAAAGTCTTTATCTGTGGAATATTATGAAAGGCATGGCAATCACCCTTCGTCATCTTTTTAAAAAGAAGGCAACCATCCAGTATCCAGAGGAGAAGCGTCCATTCTCGCCGATATTTCGTGGATTACATGTATTGAACAGAGACGCAGAAGGGCGTGAAAATTGTACAGCCTGTGGCTTGTGTGCCGTAGCTTGTCCGGCCGAAGCAATCACGATGGAAGCGGCAGAACGTTTGCCGGGTGAAGAAAACTTGTACAGAGAAGAGAAGTATGCCGCTAAGTATGAGATCAACATGTTGCGTTGTATTTTTTGTGGGTTGTGTGAAGAGGCCTGTCCAAAGGATGCCATTTATCTATCGCAAACTTTTGCCCCGGCTAATTATAGTCGCAAAGGTTTTATATATGGGAAAAATGAATTATTGATTCCACATCCCATTAATGAACATGAAGCCTATTTGAAAGCATTGGGTGATCGAACTCCCTCTACCCAAATTCAAAATCAACCAAACGCATGAGTATCTCCCATTTACTTTTTTGGATCTTATCCGTAGCGGTCTTATTTAGTGCCCTGATGGTTGTGACCAGCCGTAACCCTGTTCATAGTGTGATCTGGCTGATTGTAACATTTTTTGCTATTTCAGGTCATTACATTTTGTTGAATGCACAGTTTTTGGCAATTGTAAATATCATTGTTTATGCAGGTGCCATCATGGTTCTTTTTCTTTTTGTGATCATGTTGATGAATCTAAATAAAGAGAGTGAGCCTGCACGTCATAAATGGTTACAGCTAGCTGGGGCAGTAAGTGGTGGGGCACTCTTATTAGTATTGGTGTCAGCTTTGAAAAACACGGAGTTAAAATCACAACAGTCTTTATTGATAGAGGGACATATTGGTTTGATTAAAACCTTGGGACAAGAGTTGTTTTCTACTTATGTAATTCCTTTTGAATTAAGTAGTATTCTGTTTTTAAGTGCGATGGTGGGTGCTGTATTGATTGGGAAAAAAGATTAATCTGATTGAAATGCCGATAAACTATTATCTCTTTCTGGCGATTGCCTTGTTCTCCATTGGAGTCGTTGGTGTGTTAACCCGTCGAAATGCTATCATCATTTTCATGTGTATTGAGTTGATGTTAAATGCTGTCAATCTACTACTAGTCGCTTTTTCAAAAATGCACTACCAGCAAGCTGTTGCTGCTGCATTGCCAATTGCCAATCCGGGGGTGGAGGGTCAGCTTTTTGTATTTTTTATCATGGTAGTGGCTGCTGCCGAAGTGAGCGTAGGCTTAGCTATCATTGTTATGCTTTACCGTAATATTCACTCTGTAGATATCAATTTTTTAAACCGATTGAAACACTGATCACTGACTGCTTATGCAAGCCTCATTTAAACTCGCCTTTTTGATTCCTCTTTTGCCCTTGATTGGCTTTTTGATCAATGGGTTGGGACGCAATTTACTTTCCAAGCGTGTTACCGGCGTTTTAGCCTCTGGCATGGTTTTGTTTTCCTTTTTGCTGAGCCTCCAGGTATTTAGCGAAGTAAGAGAAGGGGCCAGTGCAGTGATTAGTTATTTTGACTTTATCCGCATCCAGGGGTTACAAATTCCATTCTCTTTTCAAATTGATGCCTTAACCTCGTTATTTCTTCTGATCATAACGGGGGTTGGTTTTTTAATTCATGTGTATTCCACTTCTTATATGCATGATGAAACGGATGCTTCCTTTGCTCGTTATTTTGCCTACCTTAATTTGTTTGTCTTTTCCATGTTGTTACTGGTGATGGGAGGGAACTACGTTATCTTATTTATCGGTTGGGAAGGGGTAGGACTTTGCTCATATCTGCTAATTGGATTTTGGTTTAAGAATCCTGCTTATACAAAAGCAGCTAATAAAGCATTCATCATGAATCGCATTGGGGATCTTGCTTTTCTATTAGCAGTCTTTTGGATTATTATCAAAACCGGATCTGCCAATTATGGTGAGGTTTTTTCGTTTATTACCACTAATCACGGTACTCCAAAATTTACCGCTACTGATATCACAATAGTAAGTTTGTTGCTGTTTGTAGGGGCAACCGGTAAAAGCGCCCAGTTGCCTTTGTATACTTGGTTGCCCGATGCAATGGCGGGTCCTACTCCTGTATCTGCATTGATCCATGCTGCAACTATGGTTACTGCAGGAATTTATATGATTGCTCGTAGCAATGTTTTGTATTCGCTTGCCCCGTTGACACTTTCAATAATCAGCTGGGTAGGATTGGCTACGGCTTTACTAGCTGCAACAATTGCACTTAGGCAGTATGACATTAAAAAAGTTCTTGCCTATTCTACGGTTAGCCAGTTGGGCTTTATGTTTTTGGCGTTGGGATCTGGTGCTTACCTCGCTGCTGTGTTTCATGTGATGACGCATGCCTTTTTTAAAGCTTTACTGTTCTTAGGAAGTGGTAGCGTGATTCACGCAATGGGTGGTGAACAAGATATTCGAAAAATGGGTGGGCTTGCTGGAAAACTAAAAGTAACGCATGCTACATTTTTGATTGGTTGTTTGGCTATAGCGGGAATTCCTCCACTCAGTGGTTTCTTTTCTAAAGATGCGATTCTATTAAATGTATTCGTTCATAATCCGGTCCAATATGGTATCGCAGTCTTTACTGCATTACTAACTGCCTTTTATATGTTTCGGGTGTTGATTATTACTTTTTATGGCTCTTTTCGTGGAACAAAAGAGCAGTTGCACCATTTGCATGAAAGTCCATGGGTTATGCTATTGCCATTGGTATTACTAGCCTTTCTCTCCATTGCCGGTGGTTGGATAGGTATTCCGGCTGTTTTAATGGAGGGGGCGGACTCTCTTGGTCAATTTTTGTCACCGATACTACCTACACTTTCTCACCCTATCTCACATAATACAGAGCTACTGTTAATGGGCTCGACCACTCTTCTTGTAGTTGTGGTAATCATTGCTGCTTGGTTTATTTATAGGAAAAAAGCAGAGCCACCCTCTACAGGTATTTTGCGTGTGTTTGAAAATAAATGGTATGTAGATGAATTATATGAAGTCATCATTGTAAAACCCCTGACTCGTCTTTCTGCGTTTTTGCGTGAATGGGTAGAACCTCGATTGATAGACGGTTTAGTAAATGGAGTAGGGAGATCTGTACAATATACCGGAAGACAATTACGGTTTTTACAGAGCGGGCAGATTGGAAATTATGTTCTATTGATGGTGGTAGCGATGGTGGTTATTTTATTTGTTCAGTTTTTCATTCGAAAATAAAAAAGTGCAAGACACATAAATTATGGCTGCATTATTACTCTTATTAATCCCCATTGTTGGAGCTAGTTTCCTCTTTATTTATCAGGGAAACGCTCGCTTCACTTCCTTGGCTGCATTAAAAGTAGCCGCTGCATCATTACTGGTAATGTTGGCAAGCCTGGTTTGGTGGACTACACCTGAAATGCTGCAGTTTTCGATTCCTTGGTTGACTTCGGTGGGCAGCTCTTTTAGTTTAAAAATGGATGGGCTGGGAAAGATCTTATGTTTATTAAATGTGGTTGCCTATTTTTTACTTTTTGTTTACATGCAACAAAAAGAAGTTTCAAGACCCTATGCATTCTATGGTTGGTTATTACTGGCACAAGCAGGAATGAATGGTGTTTTTTTGGCAACTGATTCATTACTCTTTTATTTCTTTTGGGAACTTGCCTTGATTCCCATGTATTTTTTGGCATCTCAATGGGGAGGTGCTCGTCGGATTGCAGTTACATTTAAGTTTTTTGTCTATACTTTTTTTGGATCTGTTTTAATGTTGGTGGGTATCTTGTATTTGCAGTCATTAACAGCTGACCATTCATTCTCTATTGATAGTTTTCGAAAACTTCGCTTGCCTGCCGATCAGCAGTCTTGGTTATTCTGGCTATTCTTTTTGTCATTTGCCATTAAGCTGCCTGTATTTCCTTTTCACACCTGGCAGCCAGATACCTATGAAGAGTCACCAACTCCTGTTACGGCTATCTTAAGTGCTGTGATGGTAAAAATGGGGATCTTAGGATTATTGAGATGGCTTTTGCCGTTGCTTCCTATTGCATCTTATATGTGGGGAGATGTTGTAATGTCACTGGCTGTAGTCGGAATTCTTTACGCTTCATTGTTGGCAATGCGCCAAACCGATTTAAAGAGATTGATTGCTTATTCCTCTATTGCTCACATCGGTTTAATGACTGCAGCTGCCTTTGCACTAAATATTTCAGCCTATCAAGGATTATTATTACAGTCTTTTTCACATGGGATCAATATTCTTGGTATGTGGATGCTGGTAGATATTATTGAGAGAAGAACCGGTACGCGTGATATGCGTTCTCTCGGTGGTCTGGCACAGCATTCACCTGCGTTAACGATCTTCTTTGTCATCATTGCCCTTGCTACTATTGCGCTTCCACTCACTAATGCATTTGTGGGTGAATTTTTGCTTTTTAACGGACTACTTTCTACTCCCTCTAATTACTATTGGATTTTAGCAACGGTAGGTGGATTGGGCATTATTCTTTCTGCAGTCTACACCCTGCAAATGATACGCACTGTTTTTTATGGCGAATTCCCCCAACCTGCATCGCAACCAATTCAACTAAGTAATGGCGAGTGGATTGCTCTTTCCAGTATTGTTGTTTTTATTTTGGTATTTGGCGTTTATCCGCAACCCATACTGGATTTATCTGCTGATTTTGTCAAGGAACTGATGAGTCAAACCGATATTAGTTCATTATTTCGAAAATCCTAAGTTATTCATATGAACGCACTACTTGTTTCTGCTTTGCTTGGTGTGCTGCTTTTATTTGGCAGCGTGTTCGTGAAAAATAGATCTATCAACTATTTTATTGCATTGGTAGGGTCGGCTGTTCTTTTTTTGTTAAATCTGGCAGAACTAAAAGGAATGCAACTGTTGAATTTGAATTTAGAAGGACTTTTTTATTTTGATAGATATGCGCTTGTTCTCAATGGGCTGATTCTCTTTGCTGTGTTTTGTTATTTACTCTTGAGCGGTCGTTCTATTGAAAAACTAGGTTCAGGATTTACCGATTATTTGGTGCTGCTATTTTTTATATGCGCTGGAATGATCATGGTAACTTCCTATTCATCTCTTTTGATACTTTTCTTGGGAGTTGAGATCATTTCTATCCCCTTATATATTTTGACGGCTAGTGATAAAAAGAATCTAAAGAGTAATGAGGCTGCACTGAAATATTTTTTGTTGGGTTCATTCTCTACCGGACTTATGTTACTGGGTATGGCTTTGTTTTATGGTGCTAGAGGAAATTTTGCTGCAGTGGTTTCGGTCGATTCAACCGTACTCACTTCTAGTTTACAGTTAGCGTCTATTTTGCTTTTGCTCTTTTCAATGTCTTTCAAAGTATCTGTTGTTCCTTTTCATTTTTGGACACCAGATGTATATGATGGAGCACCAACTGTATTCACCTCCTTTATGGCAACGGTGGTAAAAGTTGCATTATTTGGTGCTTTTATTCGGTTGTTTGAAGATACATTTAGTATGCAGTTTGAAAAGTGGCAGCCCTGGGTGGCCGTACTGGTTGTACTTACTTTATTTATTGGAAATTTTACTGCTGTTTTTCAGCAAAGTGTAAAAAGAGTATTGGCTTACTCCAGTATTGCACAGGCAGGCTTTATGCTTTTAGCCGTGTATGCTATCAATGGTGCAGCAAAAGAAGGGTTTCTGCTTTATGCAATTAGTTACTCGCTAGCTACCATTGGAATTTTTGCGGTGTTATCTCGCATGAGTGATTATACGTTTGAAGGGTTCAATGGCATGGGGAAGAAAGATCCCATTACCGCGGCTGCGTTGACAATTTTCTTCTTATCTCTTGCAGGTATACCCTTGACAGGCGGCTTCTTAGCAAAGCTTTTTATGATCAAAGCAGCTTTGTCTTATGCTACCTGGTTAGGTATTGTTGCCGTTTTGATGGCAGTGGTTTCTGTTTATTATTATTTTAAAGTAATTCAGTCCATTTATTTTAAGGAGCCAAATGAGTCAGCGCTGGTTGCTTTTCCACGTACCTTTTCATTGCTCCTTTTATTGATCGCAGCAATGATCATCTGCTTGGGTGTTTATCCAGAGGTAATTTTTGGTTGGCTATATTTTTAATAACGGCTTTCAACCGCTCATCAAGCTTTTCTTTGTCTACAGCCTTGATGGTGGTACCTTCATATAGTAATGATGAATTTCGCTGATATTTTTTCGTTGGCTTATCGCACTGTGAAAGGTAATAGGCTAAGAACTGGTCTGACTGTATCTATCATTGCCTTTGGTATTATGGCTTTAATTGGAATTATTACAGCTATACAAGCCATGAATCAAAAATTGACCGAAAGCTTTTCAACGATGGGAGCCAATGGGTTTACGATTCGCTATAAAGCGCGAAATATACGATTTGGGCAGGGGGGCAATAGAAATACTGAAATGAAGCTCTCTCAAAAGGGTAAGAAAAAGGAAAGGACCTCAAATCTAGATAAGATCATTACACTGGAGCAGGCGCAACAATTTGTAGATAGTTTTGATTTTCCGGCACAGGTTTCTGTCGGTATTGGCGCCGGTCGCAATTCTATCATCTCCTATGAGACACGTAAAACAAGCCCTAATATTGCTTTGATGGGTGGGGATGAAAATTATTTACAGTTGAATGGTTTTGCAATAGAGATTGGTCGCAATTTTAATCAAACGGATGTTCGGTCTGCTCGCAACGTTTGTTTGTTAGGGTATGATGTGGCAAATAAATTATTTGTACAAGGGCCTCAAATGGCTGTTAATAAAATTATTCGAATCAATTCTATTCCTTATCGGGTATTAGGCGTTTTAGAAAGCAGAGGTTCCTCCTTTGGTTTTAGCAGAGATAATATGGTTTTGACCACATTTACAAATGTGGATCGCAATTTCAATGCTGGAAATTCATTCAATATTGCTGTTCAGGCTACGGACATTAATAAAGTACCCGTTGCTATGGGCGAGGCGGAAGGATTATTTCGTGCGATTCGAAGACTCAATACCAGGGAGGAAAGCAATTTTGTATTAGACCGCGCTGATAGTGTTGCAGAAAAGGCCATGAACAGTCTTGGCTTCTTGACGATTTCAGCAACGGTGATAGGCCTGATTACGTTAATTGGAGCTGCGATTGGATTGATGAATATTATGTTGGTTTCCGTATCTGAGCGTACACGCGAAGTGGGATTGATTAAAGCAATTGGCGGAAAAAGAAGTGCCGTGTCCCGTCAGTTTTTATTAGAAGCAATTATCATCAGTATGCTGGGTGCCATTTTTGGTATCATTCTCGGAATTGCTGTTGGCAATCTCTTTTCCATGGTTCTAAATACAGGGTTTGTGGTTCCTTGGAACTGGGTATTTTATGGCATATTAATTTGTACGGGTGTAGGACTGGGTGCAGGGTACTATCCAGCACGTAAAGCAGGGAAGCTAAACCCAATCGAGGCACTCCGATACGAGTAGAGGGAGTTTTCCCACATTTTTTCCTCTTTTTAGCTGATTTTTTTGTTCACTGGATCAACCTATTATCAAATCTTTATTCAATTTATTGGACTTTTCAAAAATTCCTTAACTTGACGCTCCTTCCTTCGGGAGGGGATGAAATTCAACCATTTAAAAACAACAATTCAACACTAAAAACAAACGATCATGGCAGAGACTAAACCAACTGCAACCAAAGCAAAATCCGCTCAAGCAAAGCAAGACAATAACATGATTTCCTGGCTTGCTCCCGTTGTGTGTATTATCGCAGGTTATGCGATTTGGCGATTTATGATGGGCAGCGCCAATGGATTTACTGAACCTGATTTAAATGGCGGATTCTGGCCTGGACATAGAGGCCCAAAAGATGCATTTCATCGTATCTACGAGGGAGGTATCATCGTTCCCCTGTTGATTGGAATGTTTTTGATGGTGGTTGTATTCTCCATCGAGCGATACTTGACTATTCGCCGTGCATTAGGAAATGGTTCTATTGCTGAGTTTATTAGAAAGATCCAATTTCAACTGGCCTCTAAAAATGTAGACGCTGCTCTCGCTGAGTGTGATAAGCAAAGTGGCTCAGTAAGTAATGTAATGAAAGCAGGATTGCGTCGTTACAAAGATATGATCAGCGAAGGAGGTCTTTCTACCGAGCAAAAAGTAATGGCTATTCAAAAAGAAGTAGAAGAGGCAACAGCGTTGGAGCTTCCCATGCTTCAAAAAAACCTGGTGTTTTTATCTACTATTACTTCAGTTGGAACATTGATTGCCTTGTTAGGTACGGTATTGGGTATGATTCGTTCTTTTGCTGCCCTTGGTGAAGAAGGTGGCGGTGGTGCTGCTGCTGATCTGGCGGTGGGTATCTCTGAGGCCTTATATAATACAGCTTTGGGTATCGGTACTTCTGCAATTGCTTTGATCATGTACAATGCGTTTACCACTAGGATCGACTCCATCACACATGGTATTGATGAATCTGGATTTACTCTGACACAAAGCTTTGCATCTCAATACAAATAATTGAGTGGCCTATCAGATTGAGTTATTGATTTATCAAGTAAAAAATCATTTATCATGCCAAGTGCCAAGATAGCCAAAAAGAGCACGGATACCGATATGACCCCCTTCGTGGATATCGCGTTCCTGATTCTTTCGTTTTTCATCATGGCGACCAAGTTCAAGCCACCAGAGCCTGTGGAAATTACAACACCTGGATCTGTGCTTTCACAAAAGCTACCGGAGAATAACGCCGTCATGATTTCTATTGACTCAGCCAATCGGGTTTACTTCACCGTTTTATCTGACCGGGATCCTTCTAAATATGATGCCATCATACAGGGAATCAATACCAGCCAAAATCTGGGATTGTCCAATGAAGAGATGGCTAATTTCAGAAAGACATTTTTGGTTGGAGTACCTTTTGGTAATCTTAAACAATTATTGGCTACTGATTTTAAAGACCAGGCCAATTTGAGTCAGCCAGGTATCCCCGTTACGGATACGCTGAATAACCAACTTGTTTGGTGGATTCAGGAATCCAAGAAGGCATTTGCCGGAGAAAAACTTAACTACTTAATCAAGGGAGATGGATTATCTAAATATCCAACCTTCTTTGCAGTAGTGCAAGCTCTCAAAAAAAATGAAGAGTTCAAGTATAACTTGGTAACCTCATTAGATGACGTTCCCCCTGGTACTGAGTTATACAAAGCCGAGCAAAGCAAGAATTAATAATCATCATTATCTAATTACACTGAATTATGGCAAGTATAGATACCGGTGCGGAACAGGGTGGTAAGAAAGGCCCGGGCGTCAAAAAGGCTAAGAAACTTTCAACGCGCGTTGATATGACCCCGATGGTGGACCTGGGCTTTTTGCTGATTACCTTTTTCGTATTCACTGCAACCATGAGCTCCCCAACCACCTTGGACCTTAATATGCCCAAGGATATTAAAAAGCAGGAGGAGCAAACAGAGGTTAAAGAATCCTCTGTATTGACTATCATGCTTGGAAAGGGTGACCAGGTTTACTATTACGAGGGAAAACTGGTTGTGGATGCTACAGGTAATAATTTCAAGCAAACTACGTTCAAAGGAATAAGGGACATCATCGTCAACAAAAAGAAAGAAGTGATGGATCGCTATTATCAGCGCCCTGATCCTGCCTGTGAAGCAAAAGCTAAAGCAGAAGGGAAGCCAATAAGTAATTGTGCTGACAAAGACTTTGTGGTCATCATTAAACCTAGTGACGATGCTACCTATCGTAATACAGTAGATATCCTAGATGAGATGACGATTAATCAGGTTCGTACGTATGCGATGGTAAAAATCGCTGATGTTGAATTTGAATTGATCAAAAAGACGGAAGAGTCTAATGGAATTAAATAGAACCTATCAAAATTGAGAGCATGGACGTAAATAAAATATTGACCGCAGATTTACTAGACATTGTATTCGAAGGAAGAAACAAAGAATACGGCGCCTATTATCTGCGTAAAACGTATCATCAGCGTTTAAAGCGTGCGTTGATTATCACCGCTTCTATCGCCGGGTTAATGCTACTAATTTCATTCTTGAATCGCACGCTCGGAGACAGGGGAGATTCTAAAGTGAAAATTAATGAAATGACCTTGCAGGATTTGAAGCAAGAAGAAGAACCGCCACCACCACCACCTCCTCCTCCAAAACAGGAGCCGCCTAAAGTGGAAATGAAACAGTTTACCCCTCCTGTTATCAAAAAAGATGAAGAGGTTGAAAAGCCACCTCCACCGCAAGAAGAGTTGAAGGAGGCAAAAATTGATGTAGTGAATGTGGAAGGTATCAAAGATGATGGTATTGCAGCTCCCACAGATATTGATAATGGTAAACAGATTGTAGAAGAAAAAATCGATGACAATAAGATCTTTGATAAAGTTGAAATTGAAGCCAGCTTTCCTGGTGGAGATAGTAAATGGCGTCAATATCTAGAGCGTAATGCAAATGGACAGGTTGCTACTGATAATGGAGCCCCAGAAGGTACCTTTACAGTGGTAGTTCAATTTGTTGTGGACAAAGAGGGTAACATCTCTGACGTTCGTTCCTTGACCAATCACGGGTATGGTATGGAAGAAGAAGCGATGCGCGTGATCAAAAAAGGTCCTAGATGGAACCCAGCCATTCAAAATGGTCGTCAGGTAAAAGCATATCGCAAACAACCCATTACATTCAGAGTTGAGTCTGAATAAACTCAACTGGTTACGTATTTGAAGTCCCCTCCCAACAAGAGGGGACTTTTTTTATCCCTCCCTGTCCCTTTCCGTTAATTTTGCCGCATGCATCAGGTAACAGGATGGGATGATACGATTGTGGCGTTGGCAACTCCTCCCGGCGTGGGCGCTATTGGCGTGGTACGTGTGAGTGGTAAAAAAGCGGTGGCGTTAGTCAATGCGGTATTTCCTTCTAAAAATCTCGAGGAACAATTGTCACATACTGTTCATGTGGGATTGATAGCTGTCAATGAAAAGCCTTTAGACGAAGTGGTGGTAACGCTTTTTAAATCCCCTCGTTCGTATACAGGTGAAGATGTGGTAGAAATTAGTTGTCATGGTTCTCCGTTCATTCAACAACAGCTACTAGCAGCTTTTATACAACAGGGTGCGCGATTGGCTAAGCCAGGTGAGTTTACGCAACGTGCATTTCTAAATGGAAAATTAGATCTTACGCAAGCGGAGTCAGTGGCCGATTTGATTGCCTCTAGTACCGCTGCGGCACAACAGGCGGCCTTACATGGGGTACGTGGTGGATTTTCCTTGGAACTAAAACAGTTAAGAGAACAGCTATTGCAGTTTTCTGCATTATTGGAATTAGAGCTTGATTTTTCGCAAGAAGATGTGGAGTTTGTGGATCGAACGAAACTGCAGCAATTACTGGAGCAATTAAAAAGATCCACGACTATATTGCTCGATTCTTTTCGATTAGGAAATGTGATTCGCAATGGAGTGAGTGTAGCTATTGTCGGAAAACCCAATGCTGGAAAAAGTACGTTGCTCAATAGCCTGCTGAATGAAAATAGAGCCATTGTAAGTGAAATTGCTGGAACCACCCGAGATACTATTGAAGAAGTGTTGAATATTGACGGAATTTTATTTCGACTGATCGATACCGCAGGAATTAGAGCGCACACCGATGATCAACTTGAATTGGTTGGAATAGAACGGAGCTTAGAAAAAATGCGTACCGCTCAACTTATTCTTTATGTATTTGACGTGAATGAGGAGGTGTCAAGTGTTCGGGAGTGGAAGCAGGAAGCAGAAAAAAAGGGCTGGCATTTTTTACTGATTGCCAATAAATTGGATACAGTTGACAAGGAACAAGCTATCCTAAAATGGAATGAAATAGAGTCTGTGCTTTTTTTATCAGCCAAACAGCAGCAAAATCTTGCTGGTCTTAAGGAGAGAATGTTGGATAGTGTATTGCAAGAAAAAATAAATACAGAAAGTACTATTGTTACCAACGCGCGTCATTACCATGCACTACAGCAAGTTTTACAGGCCTTGCAGGATACGCAGTCAGGTTTGGAGAAAAAACTGCCCAGCGATTTGATTGCCTTGGAGATTCGTCTATGTATCCATTACTTAGGAGAAATTACCGGAGAAATTACCAATGAAGACCAGCTGGATTATATATTCAGTAAATTTTGTATCGGAAAGTGATGTCAATCCAATCTGCTACACATCAGCGCTCATATATTAACCCTGCTACCTGGGGACTAGTCGTTTTTTGGGCATTCGTAGAGTCTTTTTTAGGGGGGGTGCTCCATGCGTTACAAGTTCCCTTACGTGGCATCGTTATTGCGGGGGCTGCCGTAGCTTGTTTAATTACTATAGCAGCTGTTTCGAGTGGTACTCTTTCCCGTCCTACTCGATTTTTTTCAGGTGAACTTATCCGTGCTACTTTGGCTGTGATGGCTGTTAAACTTATACTTAGTCCACAAGCTCCACCTACCGCCTATGTGGCCATGTTATTTCAGGGGTTTACTGCCTATTTATTTTTTGGATTGATTCCTTCTTTTCGACTTGCAGCTTTATTTTTTTCTGTGTTGGCTTTATTGGAAACTGCTTTTCAAAAAGTATTGGTCTTATTACTATTTTTCGGGTCTGATTTTTGGGCTACCTTTTCAAATTGGATCAACGAGTTGCATTTACAATTTGCCTTCCTCTCGATTAGTTTGCAGACCATTGTCATATTTTACTTGGTATTGTATTTATTGGCGGGGTTACTGATTGGATATTGGTTTGGTCAATGGCCTGAACGCGCATTGTCCAAAAAAGATGAATTGCTAAAGCTCTTTATCGCTGCTGCAATTCCCAGCAGTGAACCCAATACCGATAGACGGTTTTCAAAAAAGAATACCTGGATCATACTTGTATTAGTGTTGTTATTGGTAGGGGAGGTGGTGATGCCTTCTTCGGTGATCCTTATTACTTTTTTTCGGGTGCTTATTATTGGGTTGCTCGTTTATCTGTTATCTCCTCTTTTACTTCGATTTTTGACGAAAGTGCTTTCCAAAAAAATTGAGCAAAGCATGATACTTCGAATGATAGATGCGGTTGGTGACCAAAAAAAATACTTCTACTTTTGTTGGCAGCTCTATCAAAAAAAGTCAATTCTGGTTCGACTTTTATTATCTTTTGAATCTTCACTAATTTTATCGGCAGCTAAAAGTCAACCCTTATCATCTTCCCAACCAATGTGAGCGCTGTATGAGTTTTTCAACCGGTACGAAACTACAAAGTCCCATTGAATTCCTGAAAGGTGTGGGGCCCTTGCGTGCCGAATTACTTAAAAAGGAATTATCCATTTACACATTTGAGGATTTGCTTTTTCATTTTCCATATCGGTATATCGACCGTACAAAAGTTAGTTCTATTGCAGAACTGAAAACGGATCTAGATTTCGCACAAGTTGCGGGAGTTGTTCTTCATACCGAAATAGTCGGGCAACGTGCAGGTAAACGATTTGTAGTGCAACTAAAAGACAAATCAGGAATAGTAGAGTTAGCGTGGTTTAAAGGAATTAATTGGGTGCAGAAGCAATTGCTGGCTGGTCATTCGTATTTGATTTATGGGCGTCTCAGTTTTTTTAATGGGCGTCCACAGTTTGTTCATCCTGAAGTGGAGAAAATTGAGCCGGACCAGCCGTTAGCCAAAAATCATCTTGAGCCCGTTTACTCCACTACCGAAAAATTAAAAGCAAAGGGATTGGGTGGAAGGCAATTGGCAAAATTGACGCAGACTTTACTTGCACAACTGCAGGATGCTGATCTCCCCGAAATTCTGCCTTCCTCCATCATGAAGGCGAATCAGTTTGTGGGACGGTGGCAGGGAGTTTGTCAGCTTCATTTTCCTACGGATAGTAGTTTCGCCGAAAAGGCAATGGAACGTTTCAAGTATGAGGAGTTATTTGTTGCGCAACTTAGAATGCAACTCCTGCGTTCGCAGCGACACCGGCACACATCGGGTGTACTTTTTGAAAAAGTTGGTCATTATTTTAATGCGTTCTATGAAAACTGTTTGCCCTTTGAATTAACAGGTGCGCAAAAAAGGGTTTTAAAAGAAATCAGGATAGATACCGCAAAAGGCAGACAGATGAATCGATTGCTACAAGGGGATGTGGGAAGTGGAAAAACAATTGTTGCCTTGCTTACTATGTTACTAGCGGTCGATAATGACTACCAGGCATGCCTCATGGTGCCTACTGAAATTTTAGCTCAACAACATTTTCAATCAATGTATTCATTATTGGACAAAATTAACTTGCCAGTAGCATTATTGACGGGTTCTACCAAAACAGCAGAACGAAAAAAAATCGCAACATCACTTGAGTCTGGAGAATTGAAATTATTGGTCGGTACCCATGCATTGATTGAGGAAACTGTTCAGTTTAAAAAATTAGGATTAGTCATTATTGATGAACAGCATCGATTTGGGGTTGCACAGCGAGCACGTCTATGGAAAAAAGCAGCTATTCCTCCACATATTTTAGTAATGACTGCTACTCCTATTCCCCGAACCTTAGCAATGACCGCTTATGGGGATTTGGATTCGAGTATAATTGATGAACTGCCTCCAGGAAGAATTCCCATAAAAACTGTTCATCGTTTTGAGAAAGACCGAAGCAAGGTCATGGATTTTATTCGTGATGAAGTTGCTAAAGGAAGACAGGCCTATATTATATATCCTTTGATTGAGGAAAGTGCTAAGTTGGATTACGAAAATCTAATGAAGGGGTATGAAGAAGTAAAGGCATTTTTCCCGGAACCTAAATATTGGATCAGCATGGTTCATGGTCGTCAAGCTGCTGCGCAAAAGGAAACCAATATGCAACGTTTTGTACAAGGGGATACCCAGATTATGGTTGCAACTACGGTAATTGAAGTAGGTGTAAATGTTCCCAACGCAACCGTGATGTTTATTGAAAGTGCTGAAAAATTTGGGTTATCCCAATTACATCAGTTAAGAGGTCGAGTGGGAAGGGGTGCTGAAAAAAGTTATTGTATACTCCTTACCTCTCCTGGTATTGGAAGGGATGCGAGTGAACGGATGAAGATCATGACCCAAACTACCAGTGGGTTTGAAATTGCAGAAAAAGATTTGTTACTCCGAGGGCCCGGCGAAATCGAGGGAACCCGACAAAGTGGTGCTCTTGAATTTAAGTTGGCTAGTATCGTCGAAGACCGCCAATTGCTTGAAAAGGCCAGCCAACAGGCGGCTCAATTAATTGAAAAGGATCCCGCTCTTTCAGCACCAGAAAATTGTCCACTGCTTCAATTTCTTCAGCAACGAAAAGGAATGGTGGGCTGGGGTAAAATATCCTGATAATTTAAACGTTTCTTAAACGGATCAGTCAGGAATTTGTCATAATCAGGGGGGTAGCGGGGTATTAACAGTTTTTTCGTAACCTGCCCTGCCTAAATTCGTTACTTTAAAGTAAATCAGAACAAACAAAAGTGCCACAAATACTGCTCATATTCTGTTACATCTTTTTGTCGTTACACAGCCATGCGCAGCAGGCTATTCAATTTATAGAGAATAAGGGGCAATGGGATGAACGCATACTTTTTAAGGGTGAAGTTTTGAATGGTACCTTTTTTATTCAAGAAAAAGGGTACACAGTTTTGCAACAGGATCCTGTTAGTACCTTCAAATTACAAGAGGCAAAGCATCACAATATTGATTCTTTTTTGATCCGCTCACACGCTTGGCGAGTTGAATTTGTTAATGCGGCTGGTAAAGTAACTCCAGAAAAAGAATTACCGACTTACAATAATTATTTTTTAGGGAATGAACCAGACAAATGGGCAACCGCCTGTAAAATATATCAGGCAATTGCCATACAGGATATTTATCCCAATATTGATCTGCGTTATTACACCGATCAAGGAATCTTGAAGTATGATTTTGTAGTAAAGCCTGGTGGGTTAATCAGCGACATAACACTTCGGTATGAAGGTGTCGAAGCGCTGGCACAAAAAAAAGGCGAACTATACTACGAAACATCCGTTGGATCATTTAAAGAATCAGCCCCTTTCACCTACCAACCTGATGAGGGCGGAAGACAGCAGGTGTCTTGCAGATATATCGTAAAAAATAATACGGTGAAGTTTGAAGTAGGAAAGTATGATCCTTCACAAATTTTAGTGATTGACCCGTCAATTATTTTTTGTTCATTCTCGGGCAGTACCGCCGACAACTGGGGTTTTACAGCAACTTATGGTCCTGATGGAAGCATGTATGCCGGCGGTATTGTATTTAATGATGGGGGACGCTTTCCTACTTCAACCGGCGCCATTCAGTCTACATTTCAAGGGGGAGAAACAGATATTTGTTTAATAAAATTGAGTCCTGACGGTCGCAACCGGTTATGGGCAACTTACCTGGGCGGATCAGGTAACGAACAACCCCATAGTTTAGTAGTGGATCCCCAAGAAAATCTTTATCTCACCGGACGAACAAATTCTCCAAATTCTACCACAGGATTTCCTGTAATTGGCAATGGAACACTAGCAGGGGATGGCTTTGATATTATTGTTGCCAAAATAAATTCTACGGGAACAACATTATTGGGCTCCAGAAAAATTGGGGGAGCAGCAGCAGATGGTGTAAACATTGCATCCACCCGCGCTTTGAATTCTTTACAACGAAATTATGGTGATGATGGGCGTGGTGAGATCATTTTAGATCCTGCAGGCAATGTGTTTGTTGTTTCGCATACACAATCTAGCGGAGGTGCGAGCGGAAATGGTGCATTCCCTGTAACAGCGGGCGCCTTTCAAACAAACTTTGGCGGAGGATTACAAGATGCTGTTTTATTAAAGTTCTCTAATAATCTGAGTGCGCTTCAGTTTGCGAGTTTTTTTGGAGGAACCGGTAACGATGCGGGTTACGTAATTTCTATGAATCCTAGTAATGGTAATCTATACATGGGAGGAGGAACAGAAAGTCCTAATCTGATACCTTCTTCTCAAACGGGAACTGTACTAAGCGCCTCTTTGGGCGGCACCATTGATGGATATCTCACCATAATAAAGTCTGATGGAACACAACGCATCAGAACTACTTATCTGGGCACCTCAGGAATCGATCAGGTATTTGGGGTTCAGTTTGATGTTAATGGGTTTCCTTATGTGATGGGTCAAACCACTGGCAACTGGCCTATCCAGAATGCAGTTTTCAATAATCCTTCAGGAAAACAGTTTATTGCCAAACTTCAGCCTGATCTTTCTGCCTTTGTTTATTCAACTGCATTTGGCTCTGGTTCAGCCATTCCAAATATTTCTCCAGTTGCCTTTTTGGTAGACCGATGTGAAAATGTGTATATGTCTGGATGGGGGGGAACTGGTTTTGGGTCAGGATTTACAAGTGCGGGTACGGCAGGATTACCGATAACGCCTGATGCATTTAAATCAAATACAGATGGGAAAGACTTTTATTTTTTCGTTTTGAAAAAGGATGCGTCTGGTCAATTATTTGGTAGCTTCTTTGGGGAGAATAACTCTGTAAATAACGGGAATGACCACGTTGATGGTGGAACCAGCCGCTTTGATCGCAGTGGAGCTATTTACCAAGCAATTTGCGGCAATTGCTCCATTGGTAATTCTCCCCGACCTAATTATCCAGTTACGGCTGGTGCTTGGGCCACTACTAACAATTCTAGCGGAGCAGGCTGTAGTTTGACGATGGTTAAAATAGCAATGAATTTAGCTGGCGTACAAAGTGCCATTCGTTCTAGTATTAATAATGTAGTAGGCGACACATTGGGGTGTGTGCCATTGACGGTTGCTTTTAGAGATACAGTTGGTAATGCGCAGAGTTATGAGTGGGATTTTGGTGATGGCTCTCCAAGGGCTACAACCTCTACTCCTTCTAATACACACACCTATGCTACGGTGGGAACATATCGTGTAATGCTTATTGCTATTGACCCAAGCTCCTGCAATGGACGTGATACTTCATATGTACAAATTCGTGTAGGAAATATTGAGGCAACACTTGACTTCAATCCTGTTAAATTATTGCCTTGCACATCGCTCAATTATCGCTTTGACAATTTGTCAACTACTTTGGCTGCTTATCCTTTTAGGAGCACTTCATTCCAATGGAATTTTGGAGATGGTAGTGCGCCGATTATCGCAGGAACAAATTCTGTATTTCATAGTTATAGTGCACCAGGTACCTATCAGGTAACACTTCATCTTGTTGATACCACCTATTGTAACGCACCCGACTCTTTAAAAATTCCATTGACAATTGCTGAAAATGTAAAAGCAGGGTTTACCACAAGTTCTGTTGGTTGCGCTCCTTATGATGCTTCGTTCTCTAATACTTCCGTAGCGGGACAAACCTATAATTGGAGTTTTGGCGATGGCAATACTTCTGTGCAATCTTCTCCTACCCATACGTATGCACAGCCAGGTACTTACACAGTTGTCTTAATAGCTAACAATCCTAATACTTGTAATTTTAGTGACACTGCCCGCTTCACCATCCAGGTGCTAGACGCTCCGATATCCAATTTTAGTTTTACTCCGTTGGCTATTCAACCAAATACACCTCACACTTTTACTAATTTGTCTGGTACCGATGCAATTCGTTTTAAATGGACTTTTGGTGATGGTGATAGTATACTCACTACATCACGGCTACCCATTGTTCATCAATACAAGACTTCCGGTACATTTCAAGTGTGTCTGACTGCGTATAATCAATTAGATTGTCCGCGCACTATTTGTAAACCCGTGGAAGCTAGTATTAATCCATTGGTGGATGTTCCCAATGCGTTTACGCCCCAAAGTGGGGATGTAAATAGCGTGATACAAGTAAAGGGATTTGGGATTGTTAAGCTGAAATGGGAGATTTGGAATCGGTGGGGTCAAAAAGTTTTTGAAACTGCTGATGCAAAGTTTGGGTGGGATGGAAAGTTTAAAGGGGTATTACAACCTATGGATGTTTATATGTACACGTTAGCTGTTGAATTTTTTGACGGACGTACGTTAACTAAAAAAGGAGACATTACGTTGATACGATAAGAGATGCGAAAACACGTACTGACCATAGTAATCTTTTGTATCCTTGCGTTGCAAATAAGTAGCGCACAGGATCTTCATTTTTCACAGTTTATGCAAACTCCGTTGTTAATTAACCCTGCCAACACTGGGTTTATTCCAGACGGGGACTATCGAATAGGAGTTAATTATCGCAACCAATGGGCTTCAATTTCTGCATTCCCTTACAAAACGACCAGCGTGTATGGTGATTGGCAACTGTTTCAAAACCGAAGTGAAACGGGCTGGTTGGGTGCGGGTGGGTTGATTTTACGCGATGTAGCGGGCACCAGTGTTTTAACGTCTAATAAAGTATACGGTTCCTTGGCCTATCATCAAATGATCAACAATGGAAGTTTACTTAGCTTAGGATTTAATGCAGGCTGGGCCAACAAGCGTATTAATACTGCCGATTTAACGTTTCCCGGTCAATGGAATGGACAGTTTTTTGATGTGCATCAAAGTGCACAGGCTCCACTTTTGGCGGCTACGCAAAGTAATTATCTGGATCTGCAAGTGGGAATGAATTATGCCTACTTTCCCAATCCTGAAACTTATTTAAATGCAGGATTTTCTGCGATGCATGTAAATAGACCCGTAGAAAGTTTTTGGGCAAATGCTACGGGGATTGATAACCGGATTGCCGTGCGTTATAATGGATTTTTGAATGGAAGTTATAAGCTCAATGATCAACTGATTGTGCAACCTAATATTTATTTTTCTACTCAAGCTAGTTCTTGGGAGGTGGTAGCAGGCCTCGCTGCTTTATATAATGTTTCGGGTGATGGTGAGTATGTTTTATCTGCGGGCGCTTACTACCGGTGGGCTGAGTCACTCATCCCACAAGTAGGAATTGGTATTCGCCAGTTGCTATTTAATTTTAGTTATGATGTCAATTCCTCCTCTCTAAAAAAATTCACCAATCGGAGAGGTGCCTTTGAGTTCTCTATCTTAAAGCAAGGTATTTTGAACCCTTATCAGGGAAATCGTCAACAGTCGCTTTGCCCCACTTTTCGCTGACTTTTTCGGCTGGAGATTTATCCCGAAATTTGAGCTGAAACCAACATTAGTATCGAAATGAGAGCAATCACTTCGCAACATCTGGATCAATTGCGATTAATTGTAGGAAAAGAGCATGTATTTGTTGATGCTGAAACCCTGGAGCATTTTTCGCATGATGAAACAGAGAATCTGCGGTTTCTGCCCGAAGTGGTTGTTAAGCCTGTTTCGCCCAATGAGATCAGCGCTATATTAAAATTATGTAATCAAGATTTTATTCCTGTAACCCCTCGAGGCGCTGGCACTGGTTTAAGTGGAGGTGCTTTGCCTCATTTGGGTGGTGTAGTATTGAGCACAGAGCGGTTAAACCAAATTCTTGAAATTGATGAGCGTAATTTACAAGTAACAACCGAGCCAGGCGTCATTACCGAGGTGCTTCAAAATGCTGTTAAAGCTAAAAAGCTATTCTATCCTCCGGATCCGAGTAGCAGAGGATCTTGTTTCATTGGGGGAAATGTTGCTGAAAATAGTGGGGGTCCCAAAGCAGTAAAGTATGGTGTTGTAAAAGATTATGTATTGAATTTAGAAGTGGTGTTACCCACGGGTGAGATTATTTGGACCGGTTCTAATGTTATTAAAAATGTAACAGGGTATAACTTAACCCAGTTACTAGTAGGCAGTGAGGGAACATTGGGAATTGTTACAAAAATTGTTTTAAAGTTAATTCCACTCCCTACACATGATTTGTTGATGTTAGTGCCTTTTAAAAATTTAGAACAGGCTGGCGAAGCAGTAAGTGCAATTTTTAGAGCTGGTTTCACACCAAGTGCACTAGAGTTAATGGAAATTGATGCCCTGCGCATTGTGAGTGAAATGGTAGACAATACCGCTGTTCCAATAACCGATGATACAGCTGCACATTTAATTATTGAAGTAGATGGAAATGATCCGGACGTCTTGATGCGAGATATGGAAGCGATTGGTAATCTATTGGCACAATATGACATTGGTGAAATTTACTTTGCCGAAGACGCTACACAAAAAGATCGACTCTGGAAATTACGCCGTCGAGCAGCGGAGGCTGTTAAATTAGTAGGCTACACAATTGAAGAAGATACTGTTGTGCCCCGTGCCGAATTGCCTACTTTGATTAGAGAATTAAAAGCCTTGGGTAAAAAACATCAGGTAGATGTGGTTTGTTATGGGCATGCAGGCGATGGTAATTTGCATGTACGCCTGCGAAAGGAGGGTATGCCCAATAGCTATGGAAATCCTGTCATTGAGAAAATCCTGAACGAACTTTTTGAGATTGTCTATAAACTGGGTGGCACTATCAGTGCCGAACACGGAATCGGACTCATTCAAAAAGGATTTATGCCGATTGTTTTTCAGGAAAAAAACCTTGAATTGATGCGCGCTATCAAAAAAGTATTCGATCCTAATAATATCCTAAACGCTGGAAAAGTTATTTAAGGGAAAGGAAATCCTTGCTAGCTTAGAAAAGGTATTAATTCTATGGGGGTATTGATGAAATGAATTTTTTCTAGGTTACGTTCATCAATAAAACCTTCTTTTTTTAGTTGGTCGATATGAGCAAGTAGTAAATTGTAAAAGCCGCCACTATTTAAAATAAAAATTTCTTTATCGTGAATAGTGAGTTGGTTCCAGGTAATAATTTCAAATAGCTCCTCTAGTGTGCCAAACCCACCTGGCATAATCAAGGCCGCATCTGCTTTACTATAAATTTTTAGTTTTCGCTGGTGCATGTCATCACAAATAATTAGTTCACTGATTGCGCGGTGTTCCACTTCCCATTCTACCAATAGTTTTGGAATGATGCCTGTTACCCAGCTGCCACCTCTCATTGCTTCATCTGCTACCAATCCCATGAGGCCAATGCTGCCTCCCCCATAAACTATTTTTAATTGTTTGGCAGCTAGTAATCGACCCACTTCGGTTGCATGTTGGGAATAAATCGGATTATTTCCAGTGCGGGAGCCACAAAAAATGGCGATGGAACGAATAGTCATATACCTTGATTGACTCAAAGGGAACATTTTTTTAGGTATCTTCAAAATTCAATTCAACCTGCTGATTTTATGTCGCCTTTAGTTTTATTTTCTTTTGTAATTGGTTATTTTCTGCTATTGCTCGGAGTGGCCTGGTATACCTCCCGAAATGCAGACAATGAGTCGTTTTTTATAGGTAATCGCAACAGCAACTGGATGTTGGTGGCCTTTGGAATGGTGGGTACTTCACTTTCCGGCGTCACGTTCGTGAGTGTACCAGGAAATGTGGGCGATATAAATTTCAATTATTTCCAGTTAGTAATCGGGTATGTTTTAGGATACGCAGTGGTTGCGTTTATACTATTGCCCCTCTATTATCGAATGAACCTGACCAGTATCTATACCTATCTGGAGAATCGCTTTGGTGTAAATGCACACAAGGCAGGTGCTTTCTTTTTTATTCTTTCCCGCACAGTGGGTGCCACTGCTCGACTTTATCTGGTGATAAACATTTTGCAACTATTTATCTTGGATAAATTAGGCATTCCGTTTTTGGCTACGGCCTTAGTGATTTTGACACTTATACTTCTCTATACATTTGAAGGGGGCGTTCGAACAATCATCTTTACAGATACCTTACAAACCTCCGGCATGTTGATTGGACTAGTTGCCTGCTTACTTGTTTTAGTACAGGCCCTAGGGACTGATGTAACAGGAGCCTGGCAGTTGATCAATGAGAAAGGGTACAATCAAATTATCAATACCGATGTCAATAGTCCCTTCAATTTTTGGAAACAACTATTGGGGGGCATGTTCATAACGATAACCATGACAGGATTAGACCAGGAAATGATGCAAAAAAATATCAGTGTTCGTACACTCAAAGACTCTCAAAAAAATGTAATGACGTTGAGTTTTATTCTGGTTATTGTGAATGCCTTGTTCTTATTGCTCGGGGCTGTTCTTTATTTATACGCTGCTTCAACAGGCTTGACTGCAAAGGGGGATGATCTTTTTCCAACTGTTGCATTAAGCGATGCATTTTCCGGAACCATTGGAGTTATTTTTATCATCGCATTAATTTCTGCGCTTTTCCCCAGTGTTGACGGGGCTATCACTTCTCTTACGTCTAGTTTCTGTATAGATATTTTAGATTTTAACCATTCAAAGGCGGAGGAACAAGCCAAGCGAAAAAAGAGATTACGTGTTCATCTTAGTTTTGCCCTTGTCTTTTTATTGATGGTATTGTTATTTAAAATCATCAATGATAAATCTATTATCCAATTTATAATCAAATTTGCAGGCATTACCTATGGACCCTTACTTGGACTATTCTCATTTGGTATTTTGACGAGTCGGATTATTTCCAATTCTTGGGTTTGGCCTGTTTGCGTGGGAGGCCCGCTTGTTACTGTGATTCTAGATTTACTCTGTAATCCTTCCTATTATGAAAAACTACTCCATATGAATCTGGGTCTGGCTAATCTTTCCACTTCACTATTTGATGGGTATAAGATTGGACCTGAGTTAATCCTGATCAATGGATTTTTCACATTTGTTGGACTCTTTCTGATTTCAAAGCCAGCTATTAAAAAGGGTTGATCCTGCTACAAGCAGTACCTTTGTTGCAAATCGGGGCGCTTGGAAATTTTGTCTACCCTTGCTCAGCAATATGCTGCAATGCACAGTACTCCGCAGGATGAATTACTGCAGGAAGTAGAAAACTATACGCATGCTCACCACTCGGAACCACACATGATGAGTGGTTTTTTGCAGGGACGTTTTTTGAGTTTATTTAGTGAATTAGTAAAACCTGATCGCATTCTTGAAATTGGTACGCTAACCGGGTTTAGCGCACTATGTTTGGCTAAGGGATTAACTTCTGTAGGGGAACTACATACCATTGAAAAGAGGGAGCAGGATGCAGCTATCGCACAATCATTTTTTGATCGTTCTTTATATTCCACTCAAATAAAGTTGCATAGAGGGGACGCCCGATTAGTTCTACCCACTTTAAATGAAACATGGGATTTAGTCTTTCTGGATGCCGACAAAACGTCTTATCTGGACTATTTTAACATGGTTTTTCCATTCGTTCGTTTGGGCGGTTATATCTTAGCCGATAATGTATTTTTTCATGGGCAAGTATTTACAGCTGAGCAAAAAGGAAAAAATGCAAAGGCAATTACACAATTCAATCAGGCGATTGCGCAACGTCAGGATGTGGAGGTGATCATGGTGCCGCTGCGAGATGGATTGAGTGTGATAAAAAAATTAAAATAACATGCTTGTAAAAAAATCGATACTGAGTTTCTTTTTTTTAGGTCAGCTCCTATTTGCGTGGAGCCAGCCGGCCGACATCATACAGCAGTATATTGATCAGTACAAAGATCTTGCCATTGCTGAGATGAAAAGAACAGGAGTGCCAGCCTCTATAAAATTGGCACAGGGAATACACGAAACCATGGCTGGTAAAAGTGAGTTAGTACAAAAGTCAAATAATCACTTTGGCATCAAGTGCAAAACTGGATGGAATGGTCCATCTGTACGTCATACCGATGATGCACGGAATGAGTGCTTTCGGAAGTATGCTACAGCAAATGAGTCTTATCGCGATCATTCTAATTTTTTAAAATCTAGTGGCCGCTATGCTTCCTTATTTGAGCTGGATCCAACTGATTATGAAGCGTGGGCTAAGGGTTTAAAAGCTGCGGGGTATGCCACCAATCCAGTTTATGCGCAAACACTGGTGCGGTTCATTGAAGATTACGATTTGCAACAGTATTCTATGTTGGCATTGGGGTATGAAACTGAAGAAGACGATTCAACCGAAGTGACTGTTAACCCAATGAAAAATACTACCACCAGTGAGCCAACTACTCCTGCTGTCACAAAAGATGATTCAAGTGTGTCATTGACTAAGGAGGAAGAAAAAAAAGTAGAAAGGATAGAAAATGTCAAGGAAGTAGTGGAGAGGTCTTCCTCAACAAAGCCTTCTCGCCAATATCCCTCAGGCGTGTTCAAAGAAGAGGGGGTAAAGGCTGTTTACATACACGCAGGGACTCCTTTTCTCGTTATTGCAGCGCAGTATAAAATTCCACTTGCCAGATTGTTTGAGTGGAACAATCTGTTACCATCTACAGAGGCTCGTATTTCACAAGTCATTTACTTGGAGCGGCCAGGTTCATTTAAATTACGATTATCTTCTTTGCGATACAGGCAGTAACTTAGTGTTTAATTACAGCTATGGCTACGATCCGCGTACATGACAGGGTCTTTACAGAGTACTTATCTGCAGCAGTCATTCAGGAAAGGGTAATGGCAATGGCGATCCAGATAAGCCACGACTATGCGGGTAGAAAGCCCCTTTTTCTAGCCATTCTAAATGGTTCTTTCATGTTTGCAGCGGATCTGTTCAGACAAATCAGTGTTGAAGCAGAAATCTCTTTTATAAAAATCGCTTCTTATCAGGGTATGCGTTCTACTGGCCAGGTTTTTACTTCTATTGGGATGGAACAGGATCTGCATGGAAGGGAATTGATTATTGTAGAAGATATTGTTGACACGGGCAAAACGCTACATCATTTTTTACCCTCTTTACAACAACAGCAGCCTGCTTCTATTCGAATTGCTACTTTTTTGCACAAACCTGAAGCAACTACATTTGAGGTGCCATTGGATTATGTGGGGTTTACTATACCTAACAAATTTGTGGTAGGGTATGGACTTGACTATGATGGAATAGGTCGCAATTATGGAGCCTTATATCAGCTAGTCTGATTTTTTTGCACACGGGGAACTATACATTGTCTATGAAAAGAGGGTTGACCATCTTTTTCTTATGTCTGCTATGCCAGTGCATAGACGCACAAGAATACTATATCCGAGGCGAAGTGCGCGATGTAGCTGGAAATCCCTTGCAAAATGTACAAATCCGTCAATCTTCCACTGGTCTTCTTTTCAGATCAGGTAGTTGGGGAAGTTTTGGATTTTCTTCTCGTATACAACCCGATAGTTTACTGTTTTCATTAGAGGGCTATCGCACTGAATTGGTTTTATCTAAGGGAGTTGAATTTTTGCGAGTTACACTTCGCCCATTACCAGCTGGTGCTCGTCAACCTGAGCAAACACGATTAGCTTCTCGCACTTCTAATATGAGCCGTGAGGAGCATAAAAAATGGTTCACGGGGGAGGAGACGTATACAACTTTGCTAGAAAATAAATGGGTGCGTGCAGCTACCTATCCTACAACAGGTCTATCCTTAAATGTAGATCAAGCTTCTTATAGTAATATTCGCCGGTTTTTATCAAGAGGCACCTATGTGCCAACAGATGCAGTGCGCATAGAGGAGATGCTCAATTATTTTTCTGCACCTTATAAAGCCCCAGGCGATAGTAGTGTTTTTGCAGTGGATACACGACTCAGTCCTTGTCCCTGGAATTGGGAGAACCAACTTTTGCAGATTGATCTTTCTGCAAAAAAATTAAATCTAGATTCATTGCCTTCGACTCATCTTGTTTTTCTCATTGATATTTCTGCCTCGATGGATATGCCCAATCGCCTTCCTTTATTGCAGTCGGGATTCCGAATGTTGATTAGTAATCTCCGGGAAAAAGATTCTGTTTCAATTGTGGTTTATGGAGGCTTGACTACCGTGCTAGTGCGCGCATTGAGTGGATGTGAAAAAGATAGTTTGACAAAAGTGATTAATGGGCTTGTGCCGGGTGGTGCAACGCCAGGTGAGTCGGGTATTCGATTAGCTTATCAGGTAGCTAAACAGCATTTTATTGAGGGTGGAAATAATCGGGTAATATTAGCAACAGATGGAGATTTCAATGTAGGCTCAAAAACAGAAACTGAATTAGATGAGCTGATTAGTATTCAGCGGCAGAGTGGAATTTATCTTACTTGCTTAGGCGTGGGTATGGGTAATTATAAGGATTCAAAAATTCAATTGCTGGCTGAAAAGGGCAACGGAAACTTTGCTTATTTAGATCAGGAGAAAGAAGCGGAACGCGTGTTGATGAAAGAATTTACACAAACATTATATGCGGTTGCAGATGATGTTTATATGAACCTCACGTTTGATCCAGGGTACATCAAAACTTATCGATTGATAGGATTTGATAATAAAGTAGGGGCTTTGTTAGATTCTTTATCACAAATTGAAGGCGGAGAAATTGGATCCGGACACACCGTTACTGCATTGTTTGAAATTGAGCCTACTTCTTTATTAAGGGATAAACGCACCCCTTCATCCGAATTAGATAGCATCGCATCACTTGCTATTCAGTATAGGCTTCCGGGCGATTCTTTATTACAGCAAATACAATTTAAAGTGCCCCTTTATTTTGCGTATACAGAACAAGAGCTTAAGCAGTCTCAGTTCAGGGCTGCACTTGCACAATTTGGAATGTTGTTGAAAGGAAGCGCCTACGTCAGTAAATCAAGTTGGAACGAATTACTTCAACTAGGAGAGCAAGTAGTTAATCCTGCCGATCCTTTTCAAGTGGAATGGATTGAGCTGGTAAAAAAAGCGCGCGAGCTTTATGATAAAAAAAAGAAACGCAGCTGGAAACGATTGCACCTCTAATTATTGAAAGATGTCCTTGATACGATCAAAGAAATTTCTATCAGACTTATCAGGGTTGGGTTGAAAATTAGCAGAGCTAGCTAATTTTTCCAACGTGGCTTTTTCTTCTGCATTTAATTGTTGTGGAGTCCACACACTCACCTGAATGAGTTGATCTCCCTTTTCGTATGCGTTAACTGCGGGGAATCCTTTTCCTTTCAATCTAAATATTTTACCACTTTGCGTTCCGGCGGGTATTTTGATTTTTGCTTTTCCGTCGATGGTGGGTACTTCTACTTGTGTACCAAAAACAACGTCGGTAAAAGGGAGATGTAATTCATAGGCAACATTAAGTCCCTCGCGGTGTAGCTCTTTATGTGGTTCTTCTTCTATTAAAATAATTAGGTCGCCAGACGAGCCTCCTCTTTCTCCTGCATTCCCCTTACCTGTTACATTGAGCTGCATGCCTTCTTGTACTCCTGCAGGGATATCAATACTTACAGTTTCTTCTGCATAGGTTCTTCCTTCTCCTTTGCAACTGGCACACTTGGCGGTGATCGTTGTTCCTTCACCATTGCAAGTGGGGCAAGTAGTTACTGTTTGCATCTGCCCCAAAAAAGTATTTTGCACTCTTCTAACCTGTCCACTTCCATTACAACCTGTACAGGTTTGTATGCTTCCTTTATCTTTTGCCCCCCCACCTCCGCAGGTAGCACAGGGCACATATTTTTTTACTTTGATATTCTTACTGACGCCTTTGGCAATCTCTTCGTAGTTCAGCTTTAATTTGATACGGAGATTACTTCCGCGAATGCCTCTGGAGCGGCTTCGACCACCCCCTCGTTGTCCACCACCAAAAAAGCCACCAAAAAGATCATCTCCGAAAATATCTCCAAATTGGCTGAAGATATCTTCCATGTTCATTCCTCCTCCATATCCTCGGTTGCCTGCGCCACCAACTCCTGCATGACCAAATCGGTCATACTGTGCTTTTTTATCCGCATCACTCAATACTTCATAGGCTTCGGCGGCTTCTTTAAATTTTTCTTCAGCAGCTTTGTCACCAGGATTTCTGTCGGGGTGATATTGCATGGCTACCTTACGGTACGCTTTTTTGATTTCGTCTGCAGAAGCTGTTTTGCCGACGCCTAATATTTCGTAAAAATCTCTCTTGCTCATAAATTATTTTCCTACCACCACTTTAGGATGACGAATTACTTTTTCATTTAACAAGTACCCTTTTACTACTTCATCGATAATCTTTCCTTTTAATTCTTCATTGGGGGCAGGAATTTCTGTAACAGCTTCATGAAGATCTGCATCAAATGGCTGGTGAATTACCTCCATGGCTTTAACGCCACGGTTTTGCAATTTGTTTCGAAGTTTTCCAAATACCAGTTTCACACCTTCCCATTCAAAACTGTTGGCGAGGCTGGATTTTTCTAACGTTTGTTGCGCACGATCGCAATCGTCTAAAACTTCAAGTAATTCTGTGATAATATCTTTTCCTGCCGTCTGCATTAATTCAATGCGCTCTTTTGCATTGCGACGTTTAAAATTGTCAAACTCTGCCACGGCACGGATGTATTTGTCTTTGTAAGCCTCTAACTCTGCTTGTAATTTTTCCAGTTCCGTCTCCTCTGTCATTTTCTCGTCTAGGTGGCTGGTTCCTGCAACACTCTCATCTGCGTTCAGGTCCATTTCATTATTCTTGTTTTCTTGAGCTTCCATAATCGGGTCTAAATTGGTTGCAAAGGTAACGTTGGCAATTTTATTGCCAAGATCATTCAGAGGGTTTCAAAACCTTTTTTAAGGGACAAAATGACCCTGCATAAGGCCTAAAAGCGTCTTTCTGTCTGTTTTGAAAGGTTAACTTCGCCTTTCCATGGAAAGAATCATATTAAAAAGAAAAATTGCTCCCCGGGTAGTGAATGGACATCCCTGGGTGTTTTCTAATGAGATAGAAGCAATAGAGGGTGCACCTCAGCCTGCAGCGATTGTTGAAGTGATGACCCATGATAAAAAGTTTGTGGGAAAAGGATATTTTAACCCACAGTCACAAATACCTGTGCGGATTTTGACACGCAACCGTGAAGAGCAAATTGATGATGAATTTTTCCTTCGAAAAATAAAAGCTTGTTGGGAGTATAGAAAACATACGGGGTATACCGAAAATTGCAGGCTTGTTTTTGGAGAAGCAGATGGATTGCCACAGCTTATCATTGACAAATTCAATGATTATTTTGTTATTCAGACATTAGCCTTAGGAATCGATCGTTGGAAACCAGCGCTGGTTGCGGCCCTGCAAGAAGTATTTAGGCCAAAAGGAATTTATGAACGTAATGATGTTCCGGTTCGTGAGTTAGAAGGACTTCCGCAGCAAAAGGGGTTTTTGTCTGAGCCTTTTGAAACACGGATCATTATTCAAGAAAATGGATTGCAATTTCATGTGGATCTTGCCAATGGACAAAAGACCGGTTATTTTTTGGATCAGCAAGATAATCGGAGAGCCATTCAACATATTGTCAAGGATGCAAACGTGCTGGGGGTGTTTACCTATACCGGAACATTTGAAATTCACGCAGCACACTATGGTGCAAAATCTGTGTTGGGATTGGATATTTCCAAGTTGGCCGTAGAGCAAGCCAATGAAAATGCGCGTTTGAATGGGTTGCAAGATCGATGTCAGTTTGAAGAGGCAAATGCTTTTGATGTATTAAAACAATGGGTAAAAGAAGGAAGGCAATACGACGTGGTGATGTTAGATCCTCCTGCCTTTACAAAAAGTCGTGCCACCATTCAAAAAGCAATCACGGGCTATAAAGAAATTAATCTTCGAGGTATGAAATTGGTAAAGCCAGGTGGTTTTTTAGTGACTTCCTCTTGCACCAATTTGGTACATCCTGAATTATTTCTGGAAATTATTGCGATGGCTGCAAAAGACGCACGAAGAAAAATCAGACAGGTTTGTTTTCAAACACAATCATCCGATCATCCTGTGATTTGGGAAATGGATAATACCAAGTACTTGAAATTTCTGATTGTACAGGTGTTATAAAACTATTTGGTAACCTGGAACTTTCCTGACTCTATAATCTTTCCGGAAGTCTCAACTAAGTGGTAAACGTAGATACCGCGAGAAAATTCATTTAACGAAAGCGTAAGTTTCTCAATAGAGAGGCGGGTATCAATCATTTTTTTTCCAAGGATTCCATTGTAAATCTGTAAGCTTAACCCTCTTTTGAAAGCTGACTTGAACTCAAAAGTGATATAGCTAATTGCCGGGTTGGGGTAAAGCTTCATGAGCTTTTCAACGGGTTCAATCGAAGAGGCGGCGAGAGTAGCTGGCGATTGTTGCGCAGCTGCCGTAAAGGCCAACCCCATTAATAGAATTCCTATGAAACCGAACTTTTTCATCTATCCAAATATAACAGATAATTCAAAAAAAGTCAATAATAAAACGCAAAAGCCTCAGAACCATTGATTCTGAGGCTTTATTAGAGAGCCTTTACTCAGGCTAATTCCTGGAGCTTGGCGTTGATTTTTTCAAAATTTGGTACTTCTCCGGGATTTTCAAGCACCTCGGCGTATTGAACCAGTCCATTCTTGTCAATTAAAAAAGCAGAGCGTTTTGAAACTCCTTTCATGTCTAGAATCCACTCTGTATAAACGGTTCCATAAAGTGTAGAAACTGTTTTATTGAAATCGCTCAGCAATGGAAAGTTCAATTGTTGTTCTTCTTTGAATTTTGCCAGCGTAAATACAGAGTCAACAGAGATGCCCAACACTTTTGCGTTAGCACTATTGTAAAGGGCGATATTGTCTCTAACGGAGCAAAGTTCCTTTGTACAAACCCCTGTGAATGACTGGGGAAAGAAAAGTAATAAAACGTTTTGTCCTTTCAGAGAAGAAAGCTGTAAGGGATTTTTGTCTGAATCAAAAAGAGTAAAATCCGGTGCGTGTTGTCCAAGTTGAATGCTCATGTGGGTGGGTTTGTATATGAATGGTTTTAATTAAGACAATTTATTAGCAAAAAAGTTGGGGCAAAGATGGCTAAAATGAGCGTAATTTGAAATCTTTGAAAATACAAATGATGAAAGTTAGAGACATTACACAGTTTTTAGAAAAGTGGGCACCCCTCTCCTTGCAAGAGAGTTATGATAATGCAGGCTTGTTACTAGGGCAAGCAGATTGGGAATGTACGGGCGTGCTTTGTTGTTTGGATGTGACAGAGGAGGTGCTTATGGAAGCTAAAAACAAACATTGTAATTTGATTGTGGCGCATCATCCACTCATTTTTGGTGGGTTAAAGAGAATCAATGGTAGCCAAGCAACTGAACGAATTGTAATTGAGGCTATAAAAAATGAAATTGCTATTTATGCGATTCATACCAACCTTGACAACGTGCTGGATGGGGTGAATGGAAAAATTGCGTCGTTACTTGGGCTGAAAAATTGCCGCGTCTTATTGCCGCTCTCACAGTCTTTGAAAAAACTGATTACCTATGTTCAGGTAGATCATCTAGAAAAAGTACGAACAGCACTATTTGAAGCAGGAGCTGGGCACGTTGGAAACTATAGCGAATGTAGCTTCTCCAGTGTTGGAGAGGGTACTTTTAAAGGTGGGTTGGGCACGCAACCATTTGTGGGAGAACCTGGGTTATTACACAAAGAAAAAGAAGTAAAATTGGAAGTTGTTTTGCAAGCCACTCACGCTTCTGCTGTATTAGGTGCTCTCCATGCTGCCCATCCTTACGAAGTGGTAGCTTATGATTTGCTGGCGCTTGACAATGCTAATGTTCAAATTGGCTCAGGACTACTAGGTCATTTGCCAGAACCGGTAGCAGAAGCGGCTTTTTTGAAGAGCCTCTCCACCATTTTCAAGGCCCCTTTAGTTCGGCATTCTAAGTCGTTAGGTAAAATGATCGAAACCGTTGCCGTTTGCGGCGGGGCAGGGCAATTTTTGATAAAAAACGCCTTAAATGCTGGTGCACAAGCATTTATAACCGCTGATTTGAAGTATCATGACTTCTTTTTGGCTGATGATAGGATACTTCTGGCGGATGTGGGTCACTTTGAAAGTGAGCAGTTTACGATGGACCTTCTCCTAGAGCATTTAGCCGAAAAATTCCCTACCTTTGCCGTCCTCAAAACAAGCGTTTCCACAAATCCGGTCAACTATCTATGGCACAAGTAAAAGATTTCTCGATCCAGGAAAAGCTGGTCTATCTGGTGACCCTTCAGCAAATCGACAGCAAATTAGATGAGATTAAGATCCTGAAAGGAGAACTTCCTATGGAAGTTGCTGATTTGGAAGATGAGATCACTGGTTTTCACTCCCGTAAAACCCGAATTGAAGAAGAAATCAATGGGGTGACTGAATTTATTGAACAACGTAAGTTGGCAATTAAAGAATCAGAAGCGCTCATCAAAAAGTATGAGAAGCAAAGTGAGAATGTAAAGAACAATCGCGAATACGAAGCTGTTAACAAAGAGATTGAAATTCAGCAGCTAGACATTAAACTGGCTGAAAAGCATATCAAGGATGCAACAGACGAGATTGCTGAGAAAGCTGTTTTATTAGACAAAGCCAAGAAGAATATTGCCTCCAAAGAAGGAGTATTGGAAAGTAAAAAAGAGGAACTTCAGAAAATTATTTCAGCCAACGAAAAAGAAGAAAAGAGCTACAAAAAGCAGGCTGAACAAGCAAAGCAACAGGTAGATCCACGTCTTTTAGCCAGTTACGAGAAAATCCGTAGCAACTACAGAAACGGATTGGCAGTAGTTCCCGTGGAAAGAGATGCCTGTGGAGGTTGTTTCAATGCTATTCCTCCTCAAAAGCAAAGTGAAATCCGCCAGCACAAAAAAATCATGATCTGCGAAAACTGCGGTCGTATTTTGGTGGACGAAGAGTTAAGCGCAAAAGTGGAGATCTAAACCTCTTTCATAGAAAATAACTGATCCCGTTCCGAATGGAGCGGGATTTTTTTTGTAATAATCTCTGCTTGGGGTGTTAAATCCCTTTGTGACTCTCACAAATCGCGCTAATTTGTGCGCATGCTAAAAAGGCTTTTTATCCAGAATTATGCCATCATAGATGAAGTTACCATTGAACTCAGTTCTGGGTTTAGTGCAATCACTGGTGAAACAGGTGCTGGTAAGTCTATTTTGATGGGCGCACTGGGTCTCATTTTAGGAGAGAGGGCTGATTCAACGGTACTAAGCCAAAAGGAAAAAAAGTTAGTGGTGGAAGGCGTATTTGATAGTGGGGCAGATCAACGCGTGCATCAATTTTTGCTAGCGCAGGAATTGGAAGGGGAGCAGGAACTGGTACTACGAAGAGAAATAAACCCTCAAGGTAAATCAAGAGCGTTTATTAATGATACACCGGTTAATTTAGGACAGCTACAACAGATTTCTTCATTGCTTGTCGATTTGCATCAGCAATTTGATACCCTTCAATTAGGTCAGGAAGATTTTCAACGGGAGGTGCTGGATGCGTTGGCTGGACAGTTTTCTCTAGTTGGAGAGTATCAGTTGAGTTATGAAAAATGGGTACAGTCAAAAGCTATCTTACAAGCGTACGTGAATCAAAAATCATCTTCAGATGCAAGGGCCGAATACAATAAATTTCAATGGGAAGAATTAGAAGCAGCTGCCTTTCGGGCAGGTGAAATGGAAGAATTGGAGGCCGAACTCAAATTACTCACGCACACGGAGGAGGTTCAACAAGTTTTTACACGGATCTCTACTTTTTTAACCGAAGGAGATGAGCCAGCCTTGGCTCGGTTAAAATCATTCTTGCAAGAATTAGCTGAATTTAGGGATATGCATGAAGCATTCCCCACATTGGAGGATCGGCTTCGTTCATCGTATGTGGAGCTACAGGATCTCTCCAGAGAGTTTGATAAGCTTTCTTCCAATTTTGGAGCAGATCCAAAAAGATTAGAGTGGGTTTCCGAGCGGCTTTCACTTGGGTATCGACTTTGTAAGAAGCATCAGGTGACTACTACTGCAGAACTTCTTGCCATTCACGAGGATCTTACTAAACAGCTACAGGAATTTTTGAATATTGATCAGTTGATTGTTCAGCAGCAAAAAGAGGTAGCCGCTACCGAGAAAAAGGCTGTTGAGTTAGCAAGTCGCATTTCCAAGGGAAGAGAAAAACAAATCAAAGGACTTGAAAAAAGAGTACATGATTTATTACAGCGAGTGGGAATGCCCTCCGCAAAAATCAAGGTACAACTTACTGCGGAGCAATTGGGTCCACATGGGTCAGATGCCATTGAGTTTTTATTTGACGCCAACAATAGTGGTCAATTTCATCCGCTGCGAAAAGTAGCAAGTGGAGGTGAACTTAGTCGGTTGATGTTATGCATCAAATCGCTGGTAGGGGATTCTTTAAAATTTTCTACGCAAATTTTTGATGAAATTGATACAGGTATAGCAGGAGAAGCTGCCAGACAAGTGGGTTTATTATTAAAAGAATTATCAGGTAGCAGGCAAGTGATTTGTATTACCCATCAGCCGCAGATTGCTGGCAAGGCCTCTACTCATTTTTTTGTTTATAAAGACAAGGGTGCAGGGGCAACTGGTGCCGCGCGTACATTTATCCGTCCACTAAATTCAGAGGAGCGGGTACAAACTATTGCACAGATGATTGGAGGAGAAAACCCAACTCCCGCTGCATTGGCTAACGCCCGTGAGCTTTTGTCTTGATTGTGGATAACCTGATTTTTAAGGTGCAGAACTGGTGCAGAAAG